>Ga0310695_10003392_pt1 | contig 31334 bp, 23 predicted proteins | sample RumenRJG_04DNA_FD_203882 | JGI IMG/M metagenome (GOLD analysis project Ga0310695, IMG submission 203882) | Bovine rumen microbial communities from Lethbridge, Alberta, Canada - RJG_04 (v2) (version 2) | ecosystem: Host-associated > Mammals > Digestive system > Stomach > Rumen | place: Canada...
AGCGGAAATCGAAAATGACTGATTCATACTTATATTCAAAACAAAAACAAAACGAACAGATGAAAAGAACATTTATCTCTTTGGCACTCGCAGCCGCATGCTGCCTTGGTGCCCAGGCACAGGAGAAGCTCTTCAACAGTGCCAACGTCCAGTCGCCGGTCATCAATGCTGACGGCACAGTGACCTTCAACCTCTATGCGCCCAAAGCTGTAAAAGTGGAGGTGACAGGCGACTTCCTCCCCACACAGCAGATTGACATCCAGGGTTACGGCAAATACGATGCCCCCGGCGTGGCCCAGCTGAAGGAGGGGAAGAACGGTGTGTGGAGCTTCACCACCGACAAACTCGCTCCGGAGATGTACAGCTATACCTTTAATATAGATGGCATGACTGGCGTGAAGGATCCGGCAAACATCTACGTGAACCGCGACATCGTATCGTTCACAAACATCTTCATCGTTAGCGAGGCTAAGGGTGACAAGGGTGACCTGTATCGCGTAAACGAGGTGCCTCACGGAAATCTCTCTAAGGTTTGGTATAACAGCCCAACACTGAAGATGCAGCGTCGTATGACCGTTTATACTCCTGCCGGATATGACAAGGGCGGAAAATATCCTGTGCTGTATCTGCTTCATGGTGCTGGTGGCGACGAGAATGCCTGGAGTGAGCTCGGACGCGCTGCCCAGATTCTTGATAACTTAATCGCTACAGGTAAGGCAAAGCCAATGATTGTGGTTATGCCTAATGGTAATCCTAACTGTCAAGCAGCTCCTGGCGAGTGGTCATGGGGTATGTATACTCCTGGTTTCCGCGACGGAGGTACTGGTCCTAAAGAGCCCGCTGCAGCCACTATCCCAGCAAGTTTCATGGATATCGTGAACTATATTGACGCTAACTACCGTACCATCAAGAGCCGAGCCGGACGTGCAGTATGCGGTCTCTCTATGGGTGGTGGTCATACCTTCGGCATCAGCCTGCTCTATCCTACTAAGTTCGACTACTACGGACTTTTCTCTGCAGGTCTGCACTTAGGTAAGGACTTCAATATGAACCAGCCTTTCGCAGAACAGATAAAGAGTGATCCAGACTTCGCCCAGCAGAGTGCCCGTCTCTTCGGCAGCAAGCCAAAGCTCTATTGGATGGGTATGGGCAAGACCGACTTCCTCTATCAGAGTACCGTTGACCTCCGCGCATACTGGGATACAAAGAACTATCCTTACGAATACGTAGAGACTGATGGCGGTCACATCTGGCGCAACTGGAGAATCTACCTTACGATGTTCGCCCAGAAGATTTTCAAATAAATGTCAAAGGAAACTGAAATAAGCCCATCAGGCATGTTGGGGTAGAGAATTCGCGGAAGCCGTGTTTTAAACTGGCTTCCGCGAAAAGTTTATTAGGCTGATTACGCCTTAGAACCATCCTCTATGACAGGATTGCGCTTAAGCTCCTCAATCATCTCGTCGAGTTTGCGGAGCTCGCGAGGGATGCGGATGTTCTGCGGGCAGTGAGGCTCACACTGGCCACACTGTATGCAGTGATCCGGCTGGCGGTCACGAGGAACAACACGTTCAAGTGAGATAAGATACTGACGGCGATGTTTACGATACTCGCTATCGCCTACACCCATAGGCAGCGAACCCTCGTTCTTACATTTATTATAATGTACGAAGATGGCAGGGATATCTACACCGTAAGGACAAGGCATGCAGTACTTACAGTCGTTGCATGGGATATTCTCAAGCCCCACAATCTTCTGGGCAACCTCATCGTCGAGATATCGCATCTCCTCATCAGATAGAGGTACGAGAGGGCAATAACTCAGGAGATTGTCCTTAAGATGCTCCATATACGTCATTCCTGAGAGTACCGTAAGCACACCCTCTGGAGTACCCGCATAACGGAAAGCCCATGAGGCAACACTACGCTCCGGGGCATGACTCTTCAACTCAGAAGCGAGATACTGAGGGAGATTAGCCAAGCGACCACCCAACAGAGGCTCCATAATAACAGCAGGTATACCCTTCTTCGCAAGTTCTGCATAAAGATAGCTGGCATCGACATTTCGCTTGTTTATCTCGTCGGCATAGTTCCAGTCAAGATAGTTGAGCTCTATCTGCACGAAGTCCCAGTGATACTTATCATGCATGGCTAGCACCTCATCGAAGACACTCTTCTGTCCGTGGAACGAGAATCCAAGATTACGGATACGTCCTGCCTCGCGCTCTTTAAGGAGGAAATCCATGATGCCATTGTCAACATAGCGTCCATGAAACTCATCCATACCGCCACCAATGGCATGCAACAGATAATAGTCGATATAATCTACCTGGAGTTCCTTCATCGAGTTGTGGTACATCTCCAAGGCTTTCTCCCGTTTCCAGTAATCGCGGTTGAAATTAGAGAGTTTCGTTGCCACAAGATACTCATCACGCTTATGACGGCTCAAGGCGATACCAGTACAACGCTCCGACTTTCCCTGACAATAGACAGGCGACGTATCGAAATAGTTCAGGCCATGTTCAATAGCATAATCCACCTGTTTGTTGATCATCTCCTGATCAAACTCATCGCCATTATCTACCTTCGACGGAAGGCGCATCATGCCATATCCCAAAAGCGACACCTTCTCGTTTGTCTTGGGATTCACACGATATGTCATCTTATCCTTTGGCGGCTCCACCTGATTCTTATATTCCTCAGCGGCCTTGTTCTCCGCCTTGTTGGCTTCCTTACATCCTGCCAGCGCCGCAGCAACACCTACACTCCCCGCTCCCAGCATCTTAAGGAACCCACGTCTCGATATATTTTTTTCCTTCATGAGTTTATCATTTATCCTTTATCCATTATCATTTATATCTTCCTATGCACCTCATGTCCCTCAACATAGATAGCAGAGAACGGACGCGACGGACATACATACTCACAGGCACCACATCCGATGCAGGCAGCCTCGTTGATGGCAGGAATCATTGGTGACTCCTCATTATTCGCATCCATAGGCACCATCTCGATAGCACCAGAAGGACAGTGACGGGCACAGTTGCCGCACTCCACCTGGTCGGTAAGAACAACACAATTCTTCTGTATCCATACGGCATGACCTATCTGGATAGAAGATTTCTCTGGCTTATCTACATGCTGAAAAGCACCAGCAGGACACACCTCAGAGCAACGAGTACACTCCGGACGACAGTAGCCTCGCTCATACGACATCTCAGGCAACATCAGGTGCATCAAGTCGGTAGAGGGACGCAACACCTGATTCGGACATTCTGAGACACAAAGCTGGCAGCCCGTACAATGTGTGGCGAAATGTTCAAAAGAAAGTGATCCTGGAGGTGTGAGCGGTGTCTGACGTTTCGGAGCCATCTTGTCCTCCAACTCAGCAAGTCCACCATCCATCAGTTTCTCCTTCTTCTGAGCGAGGGCTGCTGTAGAGACCAGTGCCGATGCCAAGAAGAAGGAACGCTTAGAAGCGTCGACGGTCCCACCATCAGCCTGAGCCTTCTGATTGACACGTTTATTATCGTAATGCAAAGCTCCGAACTTACAACTGTCGATACAATTGCCGCAGACAACACAGCGAGAGTAATCTACGGTATGCGTCTTGTAATCTATGCAGGCAGCCTTGCAGTTCTTTGAGCAAAGAGAGCAGTTCTTACATGCTTTCTCATCGAAGCGGATCTTCAGGAAAGAGAATCGCGCCAGAAAAGAAAGGATTGTACCCACAGGACATATGGTATTACAGTATGTCCGGCCTCCGCGCCATGCGAGGATAAGAAGCACCACCAGTGTCACTATGGCAATGATAAGCACAGGCAGAGACTTCATCCATACATCTACGGTATAGAAGGCATAGCTGTCGGCACGTTCGGCAATTGTTCCCAGGACATTATTACCCAACATCCATAGCGGCTGGAGAATCATCGTGGCGATGCGTCCGAAAGCACTATATGGCGCCAAAAGCTGGAAGAGCGAGCCAACGCCTAACACCCCGGCTATAATAAACACCAGGAGCACAGGATAACGCAACCAGCGTAACTCACCAGAGTAGCTGTACTTATTCTTCTTTCTGCGCAGACGCGCCAGCAGATCCTGAAGAATACCAAGAGGACATATCACAGAACAGTAGATACGTCCAAAGACGAGTGTCAGTACTACAAGTAGTACTATCACTATCACATTAAGTGCCATCACAGCAGGCAGGAACTGGATTTTGGCAAGCCAGCCAAGCCAATGATGCAACGTGCCTGTAAAGTCAAGAAACAGCAGTGTTATCAACACAAACACCACTGTAGCAATGATTGTTCTAATTTTCTTTATCATATAATACAGTTTAGTTATTCATTCTTCACTATCACTATACTCATCTCATACAATAGCCATATCGGCAATGCCACGATAAACAGCGTAAAAGCATCAGTTGTAGGAGTGATTATTGCCGCAATTATGAGTATTGCCACTATCGCATGGCGGCGCATAGAGCGCATCATACTGCGGTTGATAATACCCATTCGTCCTAAGAGCCAACTCACTACAGGCAGTTCAAACACTATACCCATCACGAGACTCATCGTTATCAGCGTGTCAATATACGACTGCAGCGTAAGCATGTTTGCCACATCAGGGCTCACCTGATAAGTACCAAGAAACTTAACCGTCAGCGGGAAGATAAGGAAGTAATCCAACAATGTTCCCAGCATAAACATAAAGTATCCGCTGAGGCATAATGCAGTAGCGTATTTTCTCTCACTCTCATAGAGCGCAGGCGACACGAAACAGAAGAGTTGCCAGATGATAAACGGCGATGCCACCAGAACTCCGAAATACATCGCAGTCTTCAGGTGAACCATGAACTGCTCCGTAAGTCCCGTATTCATCAGATGTATCAAGAACGGCTCCACACCCATGAGACGATAAGTTATAAAGTCACCGCTGCGAGGTGCAAGGACTATGGCGAACATCTCGTCCTTCATAACGAATGCCGCCACTGCCGCCACTACCGTTATAACAAGGATGCGGATGATGACAGAGCGCAGTTCGTCGAGATGATCCCAGAAGGTCATCGTATCAGAGTCACTTTCCTGCATCCTCTTTCTTTTCCTCGTCCTTAGTGACGTCTGTCACCTCATTCATTCCTTCCTTGAAACTCTTCACACCTTTACCAAGGCCTTTCATGAGTTCAGGAATCTTCTTGCCGCCGAATAGCAACAGGATAATAAGTGCGATAACGAGTATCTCTTGCATTCCAAGTCCAAACATATTCATAAGTGTTTAGTTTCTTCGGCAAAATTAGAAAAAAAAACTGAAAGCACCAAACTTTCAGTCATTTATTTGCGCAACAGCTATTCAAACTCCACGTAAGGCTGCAGGCGGGCAATGGCATCCGGAGGGAAATCTTTGGACAAGCGCAGGTCAGAAAGTGACTTCAGTGGACCGTGAAGACGACGATAGTCTGTTATCTCACGGGCCTGATAGAAATTCAGGTATGGATGCTTCTTAAGTTCATTCAATGACAGACGATTAAGGTTCAGCTTATGAGGCGACGGATTCGCAACAACCAGATACTCCTTGGCATCAAGAGGAAAACCCTCTATCTCATCCAACTGGTCAATGCTGACATACCCTCCCAGACGCTCACCATACTGCACCACCTTACGGGCAAAATAGCTACCGATGCCAGGAACAGTCTTCAGCATAATGGTATCAGCAGTGTTAAGGTCTATATGTTCGCCCGGCTTTATCTTCACTTGATAATGGGTTACAGCCGAATCATGCCCGGTATCAGGAAGAGCCTTCCCGCGGAGATATGCCGTGTCGCGGTAAACAACCTTGGTACGGACATATACCGTTCGCTGTGGATAGGACTTGTGACGGAAAGAGTCGCGATGCATTCTTGTCTGAGATAGAGTATCGGCAGGAAGCAGTTCGTTTGTCTCATTACCTCCGCCAGCAAGGAATATCACACCCAGAGCAACAACTATCACCACCAGCAGGGCCAGGATTATCTTCCTGTCCGATTTCCTCATATAAAAGACTTCTCTTAAGAACGCCACAGCCCCCAATATTTTTTATTCATTATTATATCAGTCCGAACTGATGGAGCAGTATCAGCAGAATGCACACTGGCACGACATACCGTACACAGAACATATAGTATCCGAAGAGCGATTTACCACGTGCTGTCTCAAAATTGGTAAACTCCTCTCGGACAAGGCTCTTCGAAGCCACCCACCCTACAAGAATACTGGTAAGCAGTGCTCCTGCTGGAAGCATCAGCTGAGCAGTAACAAAGTCGCATAGATCCATCAGAGGCATTCCGAAGAGACTTATCTCTGTCTGTCCAACAGACAACGAGCAGAAGATACACAACACACTACACACGGTAGTCAGGATCCACGCGGCATTGGAACGACGCATCTTTAACTCCTCGTGGAAGAACGCTGTGCCTATCTCGTGCATGGAAATCGTCGACGTGAGAGCTGCAAACACGAGGAGGGCGTAGAACATAATAGAAATGACATATCCCAACACAGGCGAGAAACTGAAAGCCTGCTGGAACACGCTTGGCAAGGTGATGAATATCAGCGAGGGGCCGCTGTCAGGCTGTACCCCCACGGAGAAGGCGGCAGGGAAGATCATCAGTCCTGCGAGCAGAGCAATGAAAAAGTCGATGACTGCTATCTGAGTGGCAGAATAATGCAGACGTGTATGACGCGAAAAATAGCTGGCGTAAGTGCAGAGACATGCCGTTCCAAGACTCAGCGAGAAGAATGCCTGTCCCAAGGCCTCGAGAAACACATTAGGACCGACTTTCGAAAAATCAGGCTTCAGCAGGAATTCTATTCCTTTCGATGCCCCTGGCAACGAACAAGATGCCACCACTATCACCAACAACAGTATAAAGAGCAGCGGCATCAACAGTTTTGAAGCTTTCTCAATACCATTGCGCACACCACGAACGATAATAAAATGAGTGATGAAGATAAAAGCGATACCAAGAGCGGCGGGTTTTATGGGGTCGCCGGAAAATGTCTGGAAATAACTCTGCACAAAGGCAGGGTCACCCTTAAGTTGCCCAACAGTCGAAGCTCCCAGATAAAAAAGACACCATCCTGCCACTACTGCATAAAATCCGAGGATTATGGTAGAGGTGATGATGCCGAGGATACCTACCAGTCCCCAGCTCTTGCTCTTAGAGAATGAGGCATAAGCGCGAGCAGCGTTAGATTGAGAATGACGTCCCACGATAAACTCACTCACCATCCCAGGAATTCCTAACAGGAGGATACATCCCAGATAGATGATGATAAAGGCAGCACCACCATTCTGTCCTGCCATATATGGGAATCGCCATACATTACCCAAGCCAACAGCAGAACCCGCTGTTGCAAGGACTATACCCAGTTTGCTTCCGAAATTACCGCGCTCACTCATATATTATATCAGGCCTAGCTGATGGAGGAAGATCCAGAGGATACACAACGGGCATACATACTTTATCAAGAAGATATACACGTGGAAGAAATGTGCCACACGCAATGTCCCATAATTGGTAAACTCATCGCGCACCAGCTTATGAGGCACAAACCATCCGATAAGTATACATGTGAGGAATCCTACTACAGGAAGGAATATCTGTCCTGTTACAAAGTCAAAGATATCGAAGAGCGGTTTCTCGAAGATATAGAACGTTGAGCCTGAAGGGCCCAGGGACAACGAACATATAGCACCCATGAAGAAACAAGCAGCAGTGACTATTACCGCAGCCCCACGACGATTGATACGGAACTCCTCCTGAAGGAATGCGGTACTTACCTCGTGGAGAGATATCAGCGATGTGAGAGCCGCCATCGACAATAGTGTAAAGAATGTCAGCGAGATGATATAGCAGAGAACAGGAATAGATCCGAAAGCCTGTTGGAATACATTCGGAATGGTGATGAAAATCAGCGAAGGACCACTATCCGGTTGAACGCCTACAGAGAATGCCGCAGGGAAGATCATCAGTCCTGCCAATACCGCAATGAAAGTATCGATGAGACCTATCTGCACAGCAGAGGTGGTGAGGTTAGTCTGCTTTGAGAAATAGCTGGCATAGGTGCAGATACATCCCATTGCGATACTCATTGAATAGAACGACTGTCCAAGGGCCGAGAGGAACACATCACCGGTAATCATGTTAAAATCCGGTTTGAAGAGGAACTCAATACCCTTATAAGCATTTGGTAGCATGCACGATGCCACCACAATTACAAGAAGTAGGATAAACAGTATCGGCATCATCAGTTTCGAGGCTTTCTCTATACCATCACGCACTCCATGAACCACGACAAGGAAGGTTATTCCTAATACGACAAACGTCCAAAAAAGCGGTCTTACCGGGTCTTGCATGAAAGACGTAAAATAGTTAGAGAAGAATTCCGGGCTGCCGCCTTGGATACCTCCCGTCAGCGAAGCACCAATATACTGTAGACACCATCCTGACACCACAGCGTAATACCCTGTGATAAGGAATCCTGTGAGTACACTCATATATCCTATAAACGATAGGGGATTACGTCCACCAATCTTTCTGAAAGCCCTCGCAGTGTTCGCCTGCGCATGACGGCCGATGATAAACTCGCTGATCATACACGGTATGCCCAGGAGGAGCACACAACCAATGTAGATCATGATAAACACAGCACCTCCGTTCTGACCTGTCATGTAAGGAAATCTCCAAACATTACCCAGTCCCACAGCAGAACCCGCAGTGGCAAGGATGATACCCAGTTTACTTCCAAAACTTGCTCTTTCCAGTTTAGCCATTTGTTCTTGTCTCATATTTCGTCTGCAAAATTACAAAAAAAATGAGAATTGGGATTTGGGATTTGGGATTTTTTCCTAATTTTGTAGCAAAAATAGAGATAAGCATGAGTATTTTGCACAATTTCGTAAGGAATTATCCGTTCTCGATGATATGTATCGCACTGGTATGGACACTATCACTGTTGCCATTTTTCCCAGAGACACCTCTCGATGATGTAGAGTTTATCGATAAATGGGTACATATCGTGATGTATGGAGGCACGTGTGGTGTAATATGGCTTGAGTATTTCTTCAAGCATAAGCAATATGACTATAAGAAACTATTCTTATGGGCCTGGCTGGCGCCGGTAATCATGGGTGGAGTACTGGAGCTGTTACAGGCATACTGTACCTTTGGTCACCGTAATGGCGACTGGCTGGATTTTGCAGCAAATACCACAGGATGTACACTTATAGGGATAATCGGATTTGCGATTACCGCAATAATGAAGAAATAACCTATTTCTCCCAAGTAGTATAAGGGTGCTCCTTGAGTTGTGAGTTATAGTATCGGCGATCACCTGTTACCTCTTTGCCTATGAATGACGGTTTCTCGTAGGGTTCATCTTCGTAAGCGAGTTCTACCTCAGCCATCACGAGACCCTCATTCTCACCATAAAACTCATCCACCTCGAATATGTGTTTTCCGCTCTTAACAAGGTAACGAGTCTTGTCGATCATGCCGGGCTCACAGAGTTTCATAAGATTCTCTGCCTCTGAGAGCGATATCTCCTTCTCAAACTCATATCTGGCAAGACCTCCATTCGCTGAAGGCCCCTTGATAGTCAGATATCCGCGGGAGTCACGGATACGTACCCTTACAGTACGTCCGCGACTACTGCAGATATAACCTTGACGGATGCGGCTGCTATCGTAAGCCTCTTGCTTATAGCTATCGCCGACAACCAGGAATTTGCGTTCTATCTCTAATTCAGAACCGTGAGCCATCAGCTAACGATAAACACTGAATAAGCAACGAATGCGATGGCTAACAGGACCAGTACACCGAAGATCCAGTTAACCACTTTCTTTCCTTTGTCTTCTACCTTTTTCTCATAAGCAACCTTCTTCTGGGTGCTTTTTGATGCTCTTGCAATCTGTGCCATAATTTTTAGTCTTTTATTTTGTTGATATTACTTATTCTTCATCATTGACAGGGAACTCCATTAGATATGCCTTTATGAAGTCATCGATCTTTCCGTTCATAACGGCATCGACATCTGTGGTCTGATAGTTGGTGCGATGATCTTTCACACGACGATCGTCGAAGACATAAGAACGTATCTGACTTCCCCACTCTATCTTCTTCTTGCCAGCCTCGATCTTTGCCTGAGCTTCAAGACGTTTCTTCATGGCACGATCATAAAGCTGTGATTTCAGAAGGGTCATTGCACGCTCCTTGTTCTTAGGCTGGTCACGAGTCTCGGTATTTTCAATGAGGATTTCCTCTTCCTTGCCTGTATCCGGGTCTGTATACCAATAACGAAGACGTACACCCGACTCCACCTTGTTTACATTCTGTCCTCCTGCACCTGAACTACGGAAGGTGTCCCAAGAGAGTTTCGCCGGGTCTACATACACCTCAATGGTATCATCGACAAGCGGAGAGACGAACACAGAGGCGAACGATGTCATACGCTTACCCTGAGCATTGAAAGGAGACACGCGCACCAGACGATGTACACCATTCTCAGACTTCAGGTAGCCGTAAGCAAACTCGCCGCCCTCAATCTGCATCGTGACACTCTTAATGCCAGCCTCATCACCATCGAGGAGGTTGGAGATTGTCACCTTATATCCATGAGCCTCAGCCCAGCGCATATACATACGCATAAGCATAGAAGCCCAGTCTTGCGCCTCTGTACCACCAGCACCGCTGTTGATCTTCAGAACGGCTTCCATTGGGTCTTCCTTCTGACGGAGCATATTCTTCAGCTCAAGGTCTTCAATAGCTTTGACGGCTTTCTGATAGGTCTCATCGACCTCTTCCTCTGTCACCATCTCATCCTTGAAGAAATCGAAGGCTAACTGCAACTCATCAGCAAGGGTACGGACCTCCTTATAGTCGTCAAGCCATTTTTTGATGCCCTTTACTTTCTTCATCTGTTCTTCGGCACGCTGACGATCTTCCCAGAAGTCAGGAGCCTGAGTACGGAGGTCTTCCTCCTCATACTCCATCTTTTTCTTATCTATCTCGAGATAGCGATGCAATGCATCTGCTCTCTCCAAAACATCCTTTAATTGGTCGTTTGTTATCATTTATTCCTCGTACATCTTTTCAATTTCCTTAGCATAGTTCACATTCAGCACACGACGCTTGATCTTAAGTGTGTTGGTGAGTTCACCACGTTCCATAGAGAAATGGTGAGGCAACAGTGTGAAACGCTTTATCTGCTCGTAGTGGGCAAGCTGCTGCTGAAGGGTGTCGATACGCTCTTTCATCATATCGTTGATTTGCTGGTTAGCACAGAGTTCCTCGGTATTCTTAAACTCGATATGATGCTCACGGGCATATTCCTCAAGGAGAGAGTATACAGGGATGATAAGTGCCGACACGAACTTACGCTGGTCTGCGATGATACATATCTGGTCTATATACTTATCCACAAGAAGCTTCGACTCAATCATCTGAGGCGCGATATACTTTCCGTTGGAAGTCTTATAGAGATCCTTGATACGCTCCTTCAGGAAGAGCTCACCACCCTTGAGATATCCAGAGTCGCCTGTCTTAAAGAATCCATCCTCTGTGAATGCTTCCTTAGTAAGGTCAGCCCGATTATAATAGCCTCGGGTGATGGTTGGACCCTTTAGGAGCACCTCGCCCTCATCGCTGATCTTTATCTCTATGCCCTCGATGGGGATACCCACACCACCAACGGTATAAGGCTCGCCCATATGGTTACAGCTGACAGTGGCCAAGCTCTCCGTGAGACCATAGCCGACAATCATGTTTATTCCTATGGAATGCACAAACTCCTCAACCTTAGGATTTACAGTAGCGCCTGCCGTTGGGAAGAAATGAGCATTCTCAAGACCCAGTTCCTTGCGCACAAGAGAGAAAACGGTCTTGTTAATCATCTCATACTCAAGATGCAGAGCCAAAGGAGGACGTTTCCCTTTAGAGACATAATCGATATTATGCTTCTTACCCACCTTCAACGCATGCATGAAAAGAGCACGCTTGGCGGCATTTGCCTTCTCTATCTGTTCGAGGACTCCCATATAAACCTTTTCCCAGAAACGCGGAACAGACGACATACATGTAGGATGAGTCTCCTTCATTGACTGCTGCACCTCCTGAGGATAGGTGTTTACGATAAGTCGTGCTCCCTCCGTGAGACACAGAATCTTCCACCCTTTCTCAAAGATATGAGTGAAGGGCAGGAAGTTTAGAACACGATCATTCTCACCCACTGGCACACACTTATCATTGGCAATCATTGCGGCATTATACTGTCCGCAAGTGAGGATAACGCCCTTGGAGTCGCCTGTGGTACCTGAAGTATAAAGGATATTTGCGATATCATCCATTGATGCCTGTGACTGCAAAGCCTCCACCTCCGTCTGGCGTGGAAAATTCTCGCCAAGCTTCAGGAAGTCATCGAAATACATCGCATTGGGATCGTGCGAAGAGATACGTACGTTCTTATCGAAGACAATGATACGCTCGAGTGTCTGACACATAGACACTACACGACGAGCCTTGTCATACTGGTCCTGTTCTCCCACGAATAGGAATCTAACCTTCGCATCGCTCACCATGAACTGTATCTGCTGTTCGCTGCTGGTAGCATAGAAAGGTATCGTTACAGCACGAATACCCCACGCTCCGAAATCGCACATAAGATACTGGACGGAGTTCTGGGAAAAAACTCCAACGTTCTCCTGTACCTTAATGCCAAGATTGAGCATCGCATTCGACACCTGTTTTACCTTATCAGAGAACTGGTTCCACGACATTGATTTCCACTCCTTGCCCCCAAAATCCTTGTAGATGAGCACCTCGCGGTCACCATACTTCTTTGCCTGGTCGTGTATCAAACGAGATAAATGACTGTTTGTCTGCATACGCATCTGTATTTGTTTTCGCGCTGCAAAAGTAAGCAAATAAAACGATATAGCCAAATTTTTAAGGTAGTTAGGTGTTTTTTTCATTAGAAAAGATAAGGATTATCATCTTTTTTTGTAATTTTGCACCGATGATTGAGATCAGAGAAGTTAAATCAGACAATGACCTGAAGCAATTTCTTCAGTTCTACTACGACTTATATCGCGGCAGCCAATTTGCTGTACCCTTTCTATATTTTGATGAAGTAGCCACATTAAGCCGAGACAAGAATCCCTCGTTTGAATGTTGCGATGCCAAGTATTTCCTTGCTTTTAAAGACGGTAAGGTAGTGGGGCGTGTGGCTGGCATCATCAACAACCGCGCCAATGAGAGATGGGACCGCCGACAGGTACGTTTCGGATGGTTTGACTTCATCGATGACATCGAAGTGTCTACAGCATTATTGAAAGCTGTAGAAGGCTGGGGACACGAGAAAGGTATGACTGAGATTGTGGGGCCTATGGGATTCATAGACACCGATCGCGAGGGTATGCTCGTGGAAGGTTTCGAGGAGCTGGCCACAATGTATATCAACTACAACTATCCCTATTACCCCCAGCACATGGAGCACATAGATGGCTTCGCAAAAGACAACGACTATCTTGAGATGAAGGTAAGGGTACCCGAAGTGGTGCCTGACAAGTTCTGTAAACTAACAGAGATGGTGAAGAAGCGCTATGGTCTGAGGGTACATAAGTTCACACGCAAGGAACTTGTAGACGAGGGCTTCGGACGACAGGTATTTCACCTTCTTAACGCGACATATAAAGATCTCTATGGATTCTCAGAGTTGTCGCAGAAACAGATAGACAAACTCGTAAACGACTATATAAAGATTGCCGACCTTAACCTTGTTACAGCCATTATGGACGGTGAAAACATGGTAGGGTTCGGTATCACGTTCCCTTCGTTCTCAAGAGCGCTTCGGAAGACCCGCGACGGCCGGATGCTGCCTTTCGGATGGTGGCATCTGCTGAAGACACTGAAATGGCACAAGACCGACACTGTCGACCTTCTGTTGATAGGAGTACTGCCCGACTACCGTTCCAAGGGAGCCAACGCACTTATTTTCGATGACCTGATACGTCATTTCCAGCGCTATGGCTTCACCTGGGCAGAGACGGGTCCGCAAATGGAGTCGAATATAGGTGTGCTCTCACAGTGGCAGTACTTAGAGTCAAGGAATCACCGCAGACACCGCTGCTACAAAAAAGAAATAAAATAAAAAATCCCCCAGAGCTTGGGGGATTTTTCTTATTTCAGGTCTATTGTAAATTTCTTCAAATCCTGGTCGAGAGAACTCGTGCCGTAGAGTATCTCATATTTCCCCGGTTTTACCCTCATGGTGTTTGTCTCGGCATCCCAGAACTCGAAACTCTCAGGCGAGAGAGTAATATCAGCCTTTGCCGTCTGTCCGGCCCTGACATCGACACGAGCAAAACCGCGCAACGACTTCAGAGGTCCCTCGGCATCAGCAAGGTTACGGATATAGAGCTGTACAATCTCCGTACCGTTGCGCTTACCAACGTTCTTCACTGGGATAGAGAGTGCGTATCCAGCCGCTCCTGGAGTGCCCGATGCAACAGCCTCTCCTATCTCGAAGCCGGTATATGAAAGGCCGAAGCCAAAGGGATAGAGCGCATCAGTGAAATAACGGTAGGTGCGACCCTTCATAGAGTAGTCCTCATAGTCAGGAAGCTGTGATGTGGTCTTATAGAATGTTACAGGGAGCTTTCCCGAGGGGTTGTAGTCGCCAAAGAGCACATCGGCGATGGCAGTACCGCCCTCCTGGCCTGCATACCATGCCTGAAGAATGGCATCGCAGGTCTCCGTCTCGGGCAACAGAGCGATAGCAGAGCCAGAGCAGTTGACGAAGATTACCTGCTTGCCGGCATCCTTCAGAGCCTTCAGGAACTCACGCTGAACCTTCGGCAGTTCGATGTTTGTGCGGTCGCCACCCTTGAAACCCTCAATGTTTACAGGCATCTCCTCACCTTCGAGGGCAGGAGAGATTCCACCACAGAAGATAACCTTGTTGATACCTTTAAGCTTTGCGATAGTCTCTTGATAGTCAATAGGCAGTTCACGAGCCACGTCGATCTTCATTGATGCGCCCCAGGTCTTTACAGTCTGGAAACGCACCTCTATCTGGAACTGCTGTCCCTTCTGAGCATTAAGAACGGTACGTGTAGGTGTTGCGCGCCAGATATGATGCATGAATTTCTTCTCACCATCGATATAAAGCTCGAAATGACCTGTACTCTCCACGTTTACAACATACTCGCCAGCCTCTTTGGCTGTGAATGTTGTCTCGTACTTGGCAGAGAAATCCTCGATGGGGAGGTTTGCCGCGAAGACATGCATGCCTGAGGTGGTGACATTCACCGGCTTGGTGTAATACTCTGTGGTGAATGGTTTACCCTCCATCTTTGTGTTTGTCCAAAAAGTACCCTTGATACCTTTCTTGCCACCAGGAGCAACACAGTCGGAGGCGATGTGACACTCCATCACTTTATCATTTGTGAGGTCACAACCTGGGATATATACTATATTCTTCTGTTTTGCACGAATACCACTGAGGATAGTAACAGTATTATTGGGAGTACCATTATAGTTTCCCCACATCATTGGCTCGTTGTTGGCATTAGGTCCGATAACAGCAATCTTCTCCGCATTACGTTTCAAAGGCAGAATATCGTTATTGTTCTGCAAGAGCACCAGTGACTGACGAGCCATCTCGAGAGCTATTTGCGCAGATGCTTTAGTAGACATAGCGGAATAGGGAATCTTTGACCACTCAACAAGTGACGGGTCATCCATCTCTCCGAGATCGAAACGTCCTTCGAGCAGGCGGATGACATGTTTGTCGACCTCCTCCTCAGAGATAAGTCCACGACGTACTGCCTCTGGGATACTACGATATGCATATCCGTAACCGCACTCTACATCGGTTCCTGCGATGGTAGCCTTTGCAGACGCTGTGATAGGAGAAGATGAGCTCTTATGTGAAGTATAGAAATCGCTCACTGCTCCGCAGTCGCTTACCACAAGGTATTTGAATCCCCACTCATCGCGGAGTATCTGTTGCAGAAGACGATTAGAGCCACAGCATGGATCATCGTCAAGGCGCTGATATGCACACATCACCTCACGGACATTACTCTTTGTAACAAGGTATTTGAAGGCTGGCATATATGTCTCCCAGAAGTCACGCACAGGCACATTGGTAAGATTTGCGCTGTGACGGGTGTACTCAGGACCGCTGTGCACGGCATAGTGCTTGGCACAAGCCCATAGCTTACGGTATTTGGAATCCTCGGGACCCTGAAGACCGCGGACGACAGCATCGCCCATAACTGATGTCAGATAAGGATCCTCGCCATAAGTCTCTTGTCCTCTACCCCATCGCGGATCGCGGAAGATGTTCACGTTTGGAGTCCAGACTGAGAGACTGCGCATCTTCATATCCTCACCGCCAAGGTCGTAGAGACGATGATTATACTGGGCACGGAACTCAGTACTTGCCACATCGAACACCTTATATAATAACACGGGATTAAAAGAAGAAGCCATTGCCACAGGCTCAGGGAAATTTGTCACATTCCCCATATTTGCCGCTCCATGAAGAGCCTCGCTCCACCAGAAGAACTTCTTTATACCAAGACGAGGTATTGCAGGACTCTCATCAAGCATCAACTGAGCCTTCTCTTCGAGAGTAAGACGACTACAGAGGTCTATTGCACGTTCCTTGGCTGTTAATGACGGGTTCTTGTATGAAGGTGTCTGGGCCGTCGCTGAAAGGACGGCACCAGACACTATTAAAGTTGATAATAAGTAATGTTTCATCTGTATTTTGGTTTTTAATACACTCTTTTTTAAAAACAACAACGGGACAATCGAAACGCTTTTCGGTTGCCCCGAAGTGGAAAAAACTACTAACTACTAATACTAATATAACTAAAACAATTCTATTAACTTTCGATTTCTGGTGCAAAGATAAGGTGTTTTTTTAAAAACCTATTTATCTTACGTTACATTTACTTTGTCGTATGTTTCATTATTCCGAGAAGTTACAAATATAATAGTTTCCTGAAACAGTTTCAATATCATATTCATAAACTTTCTGTATCGGAAGTAGTTCAAAATTAGCAAGTTTCGAAGATTTTAGCGGTTCCTTAATCGATGCAGGAGCAAACAAATCGTTAGGACATGGACCACTTGCAGGTTTCAAACCTTCACCCTTCAGCGGAACATACGAACGGATTCGTAACGTACCTCCAATTGTGGATTTTATGTTCGCATTCGACAATTTTCCGTTATCCCATTTCATATCTACTATAAAACCTCCACGAGCTCTCAATCCCTTCACCTCACCATTTTTCCATGCATCTGGAAGAGCTGGGAGGAGGTGAACTGCTCCGTCATGACTCTGAAGAAGCATCTCGCAGATACCAGCAGACACCCCAAAGTTACCATCAATCTGGAAAGGCGGATGTGCATCGAAAAGGTTAGGATAAGTACGTCCCTCGGGATACTCACGTGCCTTGCTGTCATCAGGCAGTATCTTAAGCATATTCTTGATGATCTGGAAGGCATGATTACCATCGAGCATACGTGCCCAGAAGTTTGTCTTCCATCCCAGACTCCATCCCGTAGCCATATCACCTCGCTGATTCAGCGTGTTGGCTGCTGCAGTAAAAAGCTCAGGATGAGAATATGGAGATATCTGATTTGAGGGGTATAGACCATAGAGATGAGAGATATGGCGGTGCTCATCCTTTGGATCATCTCCATCCTGCATCCACTCTTGAAGTTGACCATAGCGGCCTATCTGCATTGGAGGGAGCTTTAGAATTGAAGAATTGAAGGATTGAAGAATTGAAGAATCGGGAGGAAGGCCGAGGACGCAGGCAGCAGAGGTTGTGGCTGAGAGGACATCGAAGACGATCTGATTATCCATCGTAGAACCAGCGGTGACAGTTGTACGCTTGCCCATAGGTCCATGTTCAGGAGAAACGGTAGGTACTGTTACCAGCCATCCTGCTGCCTGTTTGATATATCCATCAGCAGGATATTCCTGCATATAATCGAGCAGGAAGTCGGCTGCACCCTTCATGATAGGATAGTATTCCTCAAGGAACTGCTTGTCGCCAGTATAGAGATAGTGTTGCCAGATATGAGTCGTGAGCCAAGCTCCTCCTGTGGGGAACATTCCCCAGGTAGTGCCATCCACAGGTCCTGCAATACGCCAGAGGTCTGTGTTGTGATGTGCCACCCAACCCCTACAGCCATACATCTCCTGAGCCGTTTTTGCACCAGTAACACTGAGGTCACGAACCATAGAGAAGAATGGTTGCTGAGTCTCCGCAAGATTACCAACGAGTGCAGGCCAGTAGTTCATCTCGGCATTAATGTTGATGGTGTATTTCGAGTCCCAAGGGGCATTCTTCTTGTCGTTCCACACTCCCTGAAGGTTTGCCGGCTGTCCTCCAGGCTGAGATGAAGAGATAAGAAGATATCTTCCATACTGCATCATCAGCGATACCATATCGAGATCTAAGCCATCGAAACTTGCGAGGCGCTGATCTGTGGGGAGAGCATCATAGGATATCCTAGAGTCCCTAGTGTCCCTAGGAAATACTAGGCTAACGCGATTATACTGCTCCTGGTACTTCTTGAGATGATTATTTAGGAGCTGCTTATAGGTTTCCCCCTGCAAGGCATCTAACGTCACATTATTTCTCTTAACAGGATTGCCGCTAATATCATTATAGTTCACAAAGTTTGTGGCAGCTGTAATATAAAGGGTAGCCGTAGTGGCTTTAGAGATACCCAGCGAATGAACGCCACGATGGAGTTTACCATCCGACTCTACCTTAATGCGGCATTCGGCTTTCAGTCCGGCCTTGATTCCTTCATGGTCTTCTCCTTCGACAACAGCCGCCAATTCATTTACAGGCCTGTTCTCACGCTCTAGCACATTAAACACCTGAGATGTCAACTGCGAATCGAAATTAACATCGAATGCAAGAGCACCTTTCTTACTTGCCTTGATACGAACGATGATGACATTATCTGCCTGTGATGCAAAGACTGTTCGCTCGTATTTCACACCTTTACAAATATAAGAGGTGGTGTTGAGTGCATTGCCCAGAGAGAGTTCTCTCCTGTAGTTGCTCACATCAATATGTCCCAGTTTCAGTTTTACGCTGCCCAACGGCAGATACTTCATTCCGTGAGGACCCTTGAAGAAATTCTTGTCGATGATAGCATGGGCAGCCTCCTCCTTTCCCGCAAAGATAGAATCACGTACAGCCTGAAGGAAATCCTTTGCCTCAGTGCTGTTGTTGTCATGAGGAGATCCGCTCCAGAAAGTCTCTTCATTAAGCTGTATCTCCTCGGTATCAGTACCGCCATATATCATCGCACCAAGATGCGAGTTTCCTATAGGCAGTGCCTCGAGCCAGTGAGATGCAGGCTTATTGTACCATAACTTGTGCTGTTGGGCGTTGACAGAAAGTGCTGTCACGCAGGCGATAAATAATAGTAGTCGTTTCATTTCTTTTTTAATGTTAGTTTAAATCCGATTTTTTTATATTCTTTGTATCTGTATTCTTTCCTAGCAGGAACTTATCTATGAAAGCCTGCACCTCAGGGAACTGGCTCTCAGGCAACTGACAATGCCCATGGCCTCCCTGTATTGAATAACCGAAGCGATCTGCGATACCGAACTTCTCCCATACCTTTTTCACTGCCTTTGCCGACACGAGCATAGAGCCATCGGCAAGCCACTCATAGTCAGGATTACCCAACAGCAGCAAAGCTCTGGGACATACCATAGCACAGAGCTCATGCTGGTCATAAGGCAGACGATACACGCTGTCGCCACGAAACGTTTCCTTCTGGCTCTCGAGGAACCAGTGGTAGTCTGTTTTATCTATATCTTCCAGGTTCTTACCTGCCTTAGTAGATTCACGAGAGGCACGCCATGCCGCAGCACCTCCACCACCTGGCTCCTGAGCTATGGTAAGAGCCACGCGTTCATCGAAGGCACCACAATATAGGGCCATCTTTCCTGCATAGCTACAGCCTGACACACCTATATGACTCATGTCAATCTTTGTAACCTCAGGTCCCAGCTGTTGCAGACCATCGAGGATACGACTGAGACCCCAAGCCCACTCACTATAGGCACCATTATCCTTCAACTCAGGATAGAGACGGTCGAAACAATGTTCTCCCCTGTCGTGATGAGGTCCCCATTGGCCGTAGTCGTTTACCTGTTTCTCATGGAAGTTCATGATAGCAATGGGACGATCCGCAAAGAGTTGTCTTGGCAGAGCCAGCATACTGGTACCTATCATCAGAGGATAAGGAGCCTTGCCCGTCTTCGGATAGGTGATAGTAGACTTCAGCTTCAGCGTACGACCGTTCACCGTTACATATACGAAGAGAGTGTCTCCCACCATACGGGCCATCACTCCACCATCTGGAACAGCAGGCTTCGTGCCAATGCCGTAATGCTGAATCTCATGAGCTATCTCATTACGACGGTGCGACCACTCAGCGAATGTCTTTACCTTACCCTTGCCGTTGCTCCACTCAAGAGGATCCGGCAGTTCCCTGCATTCTTTCAGATCATTGAAGGCAGGCATCTCTGGAGCCTCGAACTTTGCACCAGTATTCTCTACGGAATAAACCAGCGGCACTCTCTTAGACAAAGACTGTGCGCCTCCCACTAAGGCAAAAGCGCACAGTATTGTTATCATTACTGACTTCATGACTTATTATTTGAAAAGCTTCTGAGCCATAACCTTCAGACAGCGACGCCATGTAAGGAACTCATGGGCAGTACCCTCAGAAACAAGACCTTCGGCGTTGAAACCAGCTGCCTTCAGAGCCTCTACGCTCTTATTGATACCATCGGGATTCTCCTTGTCACCACAACCCTCGAAGATATACTTCACGCACTTAGGATCCTTGATCTCCTCAGGCATGTAGGTACCACCACTGAGCAGTCCCCAGTATCCGAACACCTCAGGACGACGGAGGGTGATGAGCTTCGTTGTCATACCACCCATAGACAGACCTGCCATAGCGCGATTCCACTTATCAGTCTTGGTGAGGAAGTTCTTGTCGATATAAGGAATGAGCTCATCGATGAGCACTTTCTCAAACTCCTCTGCAGTAAACTTACCGATAGTGCCAAACTTGAAATCATTTGTCAGGCCGTAAGCCATAACGATGATGAATGGCTTGATCTTACCGTCAGCAACGAGGTTGTCCATGATAAGACCTGCCTTACCCTGAACAGGCCAGCTGGTCTCGTTCTCGCCCCATCCGTGCTGCAGATACAGAACAGGATAGCGCTCCTGCTTGCCCTTAACCACCTTACCATAGCCATAGGGCAGATATACAGTAGCCTCCTGCATCTTACCCAGACTTGGAGAGTAGAAAAGTACCTTCTGCATGTTTCCATGAGGAATATCAGTACGCTCTGCATAGAAGTCCTGATCAGGAGCAGGGATCTCAATACCACTTTCCCAACGGCATGAACCGAAGTAGTTGTGAGTGCCAGGATCATTAAACACGCCACCATCGATAGTAAGGTGATAGTAGTGGAAACCAGGATCCATCGGACCATCTGTAGTACCAGTCCATACGCCGTCTTTGTCCTTGCGCAGTACGGTACCTCCACGACCACCAAGTCCGAGACTTACGATAACAGACTTCGCATCAGGAGCAACAACGCGGAAACGGGCATATCCCTCAGAGTTCACCATAGGATATTCCTGTCCAGGCTGATTCATTGGGTTGGGAACGAAATCCTCCTTTGGAACATAGTTGTCGAGCTTTGTGTTGAAGTCGCGGATAATCTGCAAAGAGCGCTTTGCCTTAAAGTTCTCATCGAAAGGCAGTGGGTGGTTGTTTGTACCAAGCCAAGAGTCCTTATCGCTTAGATTCCAGAAAGTAACATTCTTGATTACATCCTTATACTTACGGAAGACCTTGAAGAGACGTGCATACTGGTCCTCCTGCAGTGTCTGGATATATGGCGCCTGTGGCTTTGCCTCACCACGAGAGAATCTAAGTTGACCACCGCTCTCTGTATTTGTACGGAGATCGAGCTCTGTGATATGGATGGTATTGACAATCTCGCTGAAACGGCTTATAGCCTTCTCAAGCTGTGCCTCATCAGGGAAATAGATGTTATAGTGTCCCTGCATACCGATACCGTCGATGGGCACACCTGCATCCTTCATCTTCTTCACCATATTATAGATACGCTCGCGCTTGCCCTCATCTACACAGCTGTAATCGTTGTAGATAAGAACACCTGTAGGATCAGCCTCACGCGCAAACTCGAATGCCTTTGCGATAAACTCATCACCGCAGAGCTTGAAATGACGGCTCTGGCGATAGGGGCTGGCAGGAACCATCTTGCCATCAACAAATTCGAAAGGACGACCATCATCTGCCATTGCCTCGTTTACCACATCCCAAGCATAAACCACATCCTTATAGCGGTTTACTACCGTGTGGATATGCTCACGCAGACGCTGGTAGAACACTTCCTTCTTTACAGGCTTGCCTTTCTTATCGGTAAACATCCAGTCAGCAAACTGTGAGTGCCAGCAAAGACAGTGACCGCGCATCTTGATACCGTTCTCGCGACAGAAATTTGCAATCTTATCTGCTTTCTCAAAGTTCCAAACGCCCTCCTTTGGATGAATCTCACCTGGTTTCCAGTCGTTCTCGGCTGTTACGCTGTTGAACTGTTTCTTGATGATAGCTATCTGATCGGCATCAGACACATTCATCTGGTTCACAGCCACACCAACAGTGAAGTAGTCCTTATAGGCGTCCTTCAATCCTGGTCCTGCAGAATAGTCTACTGGGCGTCCCCACTGGGCAAACATCGATGTGCTACCAGCGAGCAACATCAGTCCTAATAATATCTTCTTCATAATTTGATTTTATTTAAATAAGTTAGGTATAAATTCATTCAGTCCTCTGCGCCATGTGAGCCACTCATGGTCTGTGCCAGTCGACTCATAGTAGTGGGCGTTGATACCTAGTGCGTTAAGGTCGTCAACGAGTTTCTTAGTGCCGAACATCTTATCCATTCCCTCCGTACCGCTCATCATAAAGAAGTAATGGATCTTCTTATTGAAGTCGGCTGCATTGGTGAAGATACCATCATAGGCTGTTTTCACGTCAAGTCCGAAGATTGCTCCGCTGAATGTTCCGATATACGAGAACTTATCCATGTTGTTGAGCACGATGTCGAATGTCTGGTGTCCGCCCCAAGACAGACCTGCCATCGCACGATGGTCACGATCTGTCAGGGTGCGGAACTTCTGGTCTATGGTTGGTATTAAATCATTGATCATCACCTTGTAGAACGAGTTGCCGTAGGTACTCATGCCCTGACGGTTGTCGCCGCCTCTGAAAGGAGCCTTGATATCTCCACTCTCCATAACAACAATCATTGGCACAGCCTTACCACTTGCGATGGCATTGTCCATGATATGCTGCATGTGGCCTTGCTTGCTCCAGCCAGTCTCGTCCTCACCCATACCGTGCTGCAGATAGAGCACAGGATAGCGTTTCTTGGCATTTTTCTTCAGGTCATACTCTGCAGGAGTGTAAACCATAGCGTGACGCCACTCCTTGGTTGACTCTGCGTAGTAATAGAAGCTACGCACATCACCTGTGGGAACTCCCTGCTGCGGACGATAGTAGTCGCCCTCAGGACCTTCAGGAATCTCGATACCACCAGCCTCACGATTACAACCAAAGAATGTCTCTGTAGCAGGATCTATGAAGTTCACGCCTCCGATATTCATGAAATAATAATGGAACCCACGTACGAGAGGATCGGTAACAGCCATCCAGCCCCCCTTTCCGTCAGACTGCATATCATATTTCTTGCTGCAGATGTCGAGCACCACCTTACGGGCCTCAGGAGCCTGGATATGGAAATATGCACGTCCATCCTTGTCCACCTTCGGGAACTCATTGCCGGGAACGGTTGTCTCTGCGATAAAGGCATCCTCAGGAACCTCAATCTTCTTAGGCATCTCGATATAAGGACGCTTAGGCTCGTAGCCGAGGAATCGCGCTACAGCCTCACCATAACGGCAACCAAGCTCACGATAGCCTGCCGCGTCGAAATGCAGACGATCAGGACCATTGCTACAGTCATCAGAAGAGATTACCTGTGCTGTATGCAGAGTCTGCGGGAGTTCGTCGATCTGTTTCTTACAACCAAAGCAGACACCCTTACCACCAGCCTGAACAATGTTACCTGCATAGAGATTCACATCCTCTGGCTTCAGCTGCAGGTCGCCACAGAGATGATCATACACCTGCTGCACCATACCTGCCCACTTCGGATCACCAGTGTTTGTCTCACCCTGATGCATCAGGATACCCTTGATGACACCATCTTTCTGAGCCTTCTTAGCAAGTGTTACCAATCGCTCGTAAGGGTTGTTATTATAAGCCTCGAGCATGCCCTTCATCCAGTTAGGAGCCCTCTTAACATAAGAAGGAATACTGTCGGGGAGGAATCCTCTGATGTCAATACCGCCGATAGCTACGTGGATAACACCTATCTTGATGTTCTCTGGTAGTGAAGCCACGAGAGTACGTCCGAACCAGTCGGCAGGAGTCAGTCCGGTATTAGGACGACAGAGAGGAGGAATAGCCTCGCACCACTCACCCTTCTTACGGGCTGGCAGTTTGTCTGTAGCAGGATAGTCAACTGCTGGCATCCACAGGAATCGTGGACCTGGGCTCTTTAAATCCTGTGCCTCAGGACGTGCAGCACCTTCCATGTTCGACTGTCCGAAACAGAGGAAGATGTAGAAGTTTGGATCAGCTGTCTGAGACGCCTTCTCAGTCTTAGCCTTTTTCATGGCGCTCTTCTTCTGTGCTGCCAGAGTAAATGGCTGTGCGAGTAACAATACTGCTAAGAGCGCGGTTTTAATTGTTGAATGTCTCATAACTATAAGTTAGTTGAAAAATTTAGAATGATTTCACCAATTTCCTGCCTCCGACGATATATATGCCCTGAGGAAGTGATTTAATCTCATCGAGTGTACCAACTTTGACACCCTGAAGGTTATATACCTCATTATTCTCTATTTCGCGATGGATAGTAGAGATGCCTGTGGCTTGTTTGCTATAGTCATCGTTATTAGTCAAATAGACATCATCAACATATATTGTACCGCCTCTTGACCAGAAGTCAATGATATATACTTTCGACAAATCGAAATTAACCTCGCTGAGTTTTGTTACAGTCATTGTACCCGAGAGAGCTTTAATGTGTTCATTGGCTCCCCAAATGGTGTTAACGGGGAATATGCGGATTTCTGCACCAATGTTCTGCTCTTGCTTGAGCTTGACAACTAAGTACTTGTAGCCTGAAATGTCTATGCCTTCAGGATATTTCCATCCGACTTGTCCGTAGGCAGCCATTGTAAATGCGCGAGTACTTTCGTTATAGGTGCAATTGTCCCAGATGGCAATTACATCATTTTGGTTGAACGAGAAGAATTCCCGAGCACTCACAGTTACGTTAAAGGAAGTTTGGTATTGCTGCCCCTTTTTGTCAGTATAGGTGGCTGTTACCTTGGTGGAACCAGGCGTAAGCCCTTTGATATAGCCATTATTGGAACTGGCAATAGTCGGGTCATCAAATGTATAGGTAGATTGGTCGCTGATTTCTTTTGTATGACCATCAGCATAGACGGCCTTTAGTGAAAGTAGCAGACTGCCACATTCTTCAATCTCTATGTCGCCAGTAGCAACTGAAATACCTTGTATTGTATATGCATCACCCGTCTCTTCCTCATCGTCTGGATGTGGGACATTAACAGTGTAATATTCTGCATACCAGTCCATGCATGCTTTACCACATGCCTCTGCCAAACCATTGAATGCCGGCATGGCAAAGCCTGTATTCAACAGAGCGTCGATATCAAACAGACAGGATGTACTGGACAGGGTCATGGAGATATTGCCAAAATAGTCGAGATTAGCCTTAAAAGCCTTTCCCCACTTGGATGTTGAACCAGTGGCCCATGTTCCGTAGTTTGGCTTTACCCAAGTACCGCTTTCGTTGTAATGACCCTGAGCATTGGGATTCTCTGGACTCCAGTCCACCTCTGTGATGATCACTGGAGCAAAGTCTACTACAGGCACAGACTCATGGAAGTTCCTAATCTTGTTTGCCGGATCGGGGTTGTCATCGCTGCAACCATACCAGCCACAATAGTCGTGAACAGCATAGCCGATATTCTCTCCTTCGATAGGATGCTCTGCATAACTGCGGTAGTTCTGCTGCCATGTAGTTCCCGGAGCCCAGATGACACCAGTGAATCCGTTGCTGCGAATCTTGTCAACGATAGGCTGAAAGAAATCATGAAGAACCTTCGAGTCATCCTGATTATTTGCATTCTTAAGGCTTACTGGCTCATTGGCAAGCTCTATACTGATTTGTCCGGCATGATTTTTCACGAACTCCTGCTGAGAAAAAATATCCCATATATATAATAGATACTGATTATAATAGTCACCAACTTTCAGTGCTCCAGGACATACGCCAGGAGGACGAACCACTACGTACATTCCGTGATTCATCGCCATCTCTGCCAGTTTCAGATATACTATTGGCAACCATTTCTCATAACGTGCTTTGCTGAAATGCGAGATATCGGCCTCACCGCTTACTTCCTGTCCTGTCGGGTCTATGGTTATCTCCTTACCATCCTTCGTAATCTTCGAGAATCCTGTGGCAGTGATATTATCATCATTTGTCCACGCAGGATCCATGTGAAGACGGAACACAGTACACTTTGACTGTTCCATACCCTGGAAGATCTTCTCGAAATATGCAAGACAGTTCTTAGCACCAGTATCGTTATAGTGATCCCACCAGCCTAATGCCTTGGAACCTTCCCAACGGCCACCATTGAAATAATTGCTTGGCGTATCCATCACACCATGCAACACAACTTGATTGCCATGTTTGTCAACGAGCCACCGTCCCTCTACATGAAGAGATGGCAACTCTTTTGTCTGTGCCCATGCACAGAGACTCATAAAAGAAAAAAATAAAAGCACGTACCTTTTCATGGCTGCAAAGATACGTACTTTATATTAAAAAAGCATTTCACTATGTTACCTATACTTTATCATATGTAACATACCATGTTACTTAATACAATAACGAAAATCTTCGATATCCACGAAACCGCCTTTTTTCTTTGTTGCATAGCAGAAAATGGCAAACTTCGACCCCATGAAGAATCGCTGCCAGTCGAAACGCATCTTGTAGTCAGTACCTATCCTCGTCCAGTTCTCACCATCGAGACTGTAAAAGAATGTTGCCGTATCCGCACCTCCGAATCTGCCTCCCGTAGGACGGAAGTCACCATCCACACGTAGCCATATCTTCTGCTGTCTGAGGGGCACACTCTCAACGACATTCTCCGTAAAATTCTCAACGACCTTATCCTGACCTTTCAGCTTCACACTCTGCTCACTCATCTCCAGAACGAGCTTCTTGCCCTTCTTCTTGATGGTCAACGCACCTGTGTCGCTGTTGAATGCCGCCAGACCCGCACAGTCACCATCCTTCATCTTCGAGAGATCCATCTCAATGGCTCCGCTACACTCAGGTCCCTCCATTCGCTGTGTCAGCGTGTTGGGGGCAAGATAGATATTAGGTACCACACGATTTGTCTTCAGTCGCAGACATCCCTGACGCTCCGTAAGACTCCAGGCATTATCAATAGGATTATGGTTCCACTGCCAATGCAGTCCGAGCTTAGGAGAAGAGAAATCATCGGCCTTCACGATATGTGCCTCCGGCTCTCCGCTCTTAAGAGCACGAACCTGCTCAGGCACCTTGCCGTTCTCGTCGCCGAGCATAGGCCATCCGTTGATCCATCGGCAGGGCATCACAGTAAGCACACGACCTACTCCACCTCTGTCCTGGAAGATGATGCCATACCAGTCACCGTCCTGAGTATCTACTATCGTTCCCTGAGCCTCATAAGAGAAACCTCCGAACTCACTCTCCAGTATCACCTGTTTCTCCCATGGTCCCTGGATATTGTCAGCCCTGTAGCACACCTCACGACGATGCTTGCCCGGGGCGTACACATGGGATATCATCAAGAGGTAGTACTTCCCGTTGTGCTTTATCAGCCTCGATCCCTCGAGCAGTCCTTTCTCATCCTCCTCACGCTGGAAGATCTGCTTGTGTGTTCCCTCGATGACATCAGAGAGGTCTGGCTTTAGCTCCATCATCTCACCCGTACCATATATTACATACACGCGCGAGTCATCGTCGAAGAACAGCGAACAGTCATGGAAATGTCTCATACGCGAAACTATCTTCCAAGGGCCCTCTGCCTTCTCTGCTGAGAAGATATAGGTGTCGCCCATCGGTCCTGCCTCGTTGGGAGCCAGAAGGGCATAGAACTTACCATTATGATATTTCAGCGAAGTGGCCCACTGACCTCTGCCATACACCGTTCCCTGTTGGAGGTCGTACTTCGGAGAGTCTGTAAGCTTGTCGAAGATATATCCGATAGTTTCCCAGTTCTTAAGGTCTTTCGACTTCATGATTGGTGCTCCCGGCATCAGGTGCATCGTGGTCGACACAAGGTAGAAGGTATCGCCTACGCGAATGATATCAGGATCGGGCACATCAGCCCAGAGCATGGGGTTCTGTATCTTCTCTGTCTTCATCGTCTCATAATCGTCGGCAATCAGAGACAGGGTATTCAGAAGACAAAGTAAAAGAATAACAGGTTTCTTTTTCAGACAGAATAACATAAGAACAAAAATTTAGATAAGTGAGAACGCAACGTCCATCATGTGTGTAAAGTTGTTCTGTCTCTCCTCTGCCGTTGTGGCCTCGCCTGTAAGGATATGGTCAGAGATAGTGCAAATACCAAGTGCACGGTTGCCAGAGCGGGCAGCGTTCATATAGAGGGCTGCTATCTCCATCTCCACAGCAAGCACTCCCATGTTGATCCACTTGTCGGTATGGGGATTCTCACCATAGAACACATCCGACGACAGCACATTACCCACCTTATAATTATATCCGAACTTCTCGCACGACTCCACCGCCTTACGTATCAGGTCGAAGTCGCCTATAGGAGCAAATGTGCCAGGCATCTCATAACTTGCAGCATAGTTGCTGTTGGTGCAAGCACCCATAGCTATTGCCAGGTCGCCGATGTGCAGGTCGTTGTTGATAGAACCAGCCGATCCCACACGGATGATTGTCTTCACGCCATAGAAATTGTAGAGCTCATAAGTGTAGATGCCGATAGAGGCCATACCCATGCCGTGTCCCATCACGCTTACTCTCTTTCCCTTATAGGTACCTGTAAAGCCCAGCATACCACGCACCTGGTTGAAACATACTGCATCGTCGATGTATTTCTCGGCCATGAGTTTCACTCTCAGCGGGTCACCCGCCATAATCACAGTCTCAGCAATTTCGCCGTACTTTGCCCCGATATGGGGAGTTGGAGTCTTATCCATAATTTTAAAGTTTAAATTAGAAAAATGGTTTTGCGGGTACAAATTTAGGTATTTTTTTGTTAACTTCAAAATATAGAGAAAAGATTTTTCTTGTTTTCTTTGTGATTGTCGATAATATGATGTAATTTCGCAGCCGAAAAGTTAAATAATAGTTCCAAAATCAAAAAAAATATGAAGAAGATTGCATTATTATTAGCGATTACAATGATGTCGGTAGTTAACTCTATGGCCCAGACTGATGATCCCCAAAATGAGATAGGCATCAGCTATGGCTTAGGTGTATCCCTAATTGGCGATGGTATAGGTCACGGTATAGGTGCGGGTATTTTCGACAGCATGCTTGGACGCAAATGGACTAACGACAAGCAGTTTGGCACACTTGGCATTGAGTACTTCCGTCATCTTGACAATCCTAAAGTAGCCATTGGTGGTATATTGACTTACGCACAGTATAGCAACGACGTTGAGGCAAACGACAAAAAGGTAGGCGAACGTACCCGCAAATACATTACAGCCATGCCAGCCGTTAAGTATATGTATATCAACAAGAAGAGCTTTGGTCTTTACTCAAAGCTTGGAGTTGGTCTCATGTACATGAATTTAAATGAGAAAAACGATCAGACAGGCAAGTCAGACAGTAGCAGCAAGCTTTACCTTGGCTATCAGGTATCGGTACTTGGCCTGGAGGCAGGCAGCCAGAATGTCCGTGCATTTGTTGAGGCAGGTGTAGGCGAACAGGGTATCATCCTTGCAGGTCTGAAGTGCAGATTCTAATTGATTTCTACTACAGAACTGGACAATTGGACATTGGACAATTGGACATTAAGCCATATTTTTATGTGAATGGACATAAAAATGATGGAAGATTATAATTATTATATAATATTATACAGTACTATATATAATATGTATATTATATATAGTACTGATATTTGGTTTTGAAAATAAAAAACCACCTTAATGTCCAATGTCCAATGTCCAATTGTCCAGTTTTGGTGGTTTTATATTAGCATTTAGTAATTACACGAAAAATAGGTTCAAAACATATCGATTTTGGCGATTTGATTTGCAGGTGCGATGAAATATTCGTACCTTTGCATTGTCAAAGAAAAAAGGTGAAATTTGCGGCCTAACTAGGGAACAAAAATTATCAAGCGCGCGGATAAGTGTTTCATAGGGAAAGCCAAAAACAGAGTCTGATTCGGAGGCAGTAAAAAAGTAAGACGATCTATTAACAATTTAAAGAAAAGAAAGGAAGAGAATTATGGCATTGAAAGTAAAAGCAGTAGAGAAGAAGATTAAATTTAGCAAAGAAGATCCAGGCGTTTATCGCTACGTGATGCAGCCGGACCTGTACATCGCTCTCTCGCAGGCGAAGGTCATCAGGGAGGCAGCCCTCCGCTCAGGTGTGAGCCAAGGTGTAATGAAAGCGTGCTGGGATGCAGCCGGAGAGGTTATCAAGGCGTGGGCAACTGAAGGTCACTCTGTGGCACTGCCCGGACTGGGAACCATGCGTTTCGGACTCCGTGCGAAGAGCGTAGTAAAGGTGGAAGACGTGAAGACTGGTCTTATCAAGACACGACGCATCATCTTCACTCCATCGCAGGATCTGAAGGACGAGCTGGCCGACACAGCAATCCAGATTACCTGCTACGACCGCAACGGCGACATCGTGAAGCGAGTAACATCGGCTGACGCTGGCGAAGTGGAGGACACCGAGAATGAGGAGAACGAGCAGAACGGTGAGCAGAACGGCACAGGCTCTGAGAACAGTTCTGGTTCAGAGCAAGGCTCA
>Ga0310695_10003396_pt1 | contig 31316 bp, 28 predicted proteins | sample RumenRJG_04DNA_FD_203882 | JGI IMG/M metagenome (GOLD analysis project Ga0310695, IMG submission 203882) | Bovine rumen microbial communities from Lethbridge, Alberta, Canada - RJG_04 (v2) (version 2) | ecosystem: Host-associated > Mammals > Digestive system > Stomach > Rumen | place: Canada...
TGCATATTGCGATAGCAAACGGTCGCTTTTGCGGAGCTGAACGGTCGAGATGCGCCAATCAGCGGCCGTAGGCAGCACATTGATCCTTAACCGCTTGATGGCCCCTGACCGGCTTGAGAGAGTCCTGTCAAGGGTGCGTAGCACAAGGCTTGCCCTTGACAGGACTCGCGCATGCTGGTACAGAATTATGAGCGGTTAAGGTCGACCGTTCGTCACCGCCGTCCGACCGTTGACCACCGCATCGCCGACCGCTGGAGTCCGCAAAACGCAGGTGATAGCCTTATTGAGTGTATGACGACTTATCCCGTTGGCAAGACACCATTGGGCATCCGTCATACCGCTTTTGCGGCACTCCTGGATGAGGGCAAACCATTCATCCAGGGTACGGTAGCTTTTTCGATCTGACATAAGGGATCCTTTCCGTGTGACACCAAAACGTAGTACATTAGTACAAAGTGTTACACCAAAATGTAGTCATTGTGTCAGATCTATTATGAACTTATTGTTGGGCGGATGGTATCCGCCAGATTATTTAGCGCTTACTTTCTTTTGCATCGCGCGGCCGGCAAAGCCGCTAAACACAACGATTCCAATTAAAAAAAGCGAACCCTGAGAAACAATCTCAAGATCCGCTACCATGTGTTTTATTGAATGATCCCAGGCTAAACGATTTTACCCATGGGAGGATAAATATGGGTGCCGGGGGACAACGTGTACTATTCCATCTCAATTCAAGGGTGTTTGCACCCTATTGTCTTTGTTGATTTTACGGCATTTCCGATTTGCATTTTGTCCATATTTGCCCATTTGGGTATGACTCGCAAAATTATTGTACTCATTTTGTACTCACTGATAAGATTATATAATATCGGAGGCTACACTTTTTTATGGTAGTTTTTATGGTAGTTTTGTAGTAGTGTTATCAAATACTCACACCTCATATATCCGTTTTCAAGCGATATGTTCTATTCCGATTGCTTCCTAACGCTTCCACTTCATCCATATTTGCAAGAATATCTCTTGTCCTTGCAGTACTAAGGCCTATCTTTTCTGAAATGGTCGCAGTATTCGCCTCTCCCACATTTCTAAGATACTCGATAATCTGTTCTATATTCTCCAATGTTTTTATCGCTTGTTTTTTATCGCTTGTTTTTATCGCTTGTTTTTTATCGCTTGTTTTTATCGCTTGTTTTTTCCTTTTTTTAAATGATAAAATAAGCTTCGTTCTATCCGGATTAAATTCCTCAATGATTTCCGGTGCCTCGAACCCCTCATCATTCCAAACATTAAAGATATCCGGAACACCACTTCCTGCCCTTTCGCCGATATCGATCATATTAAACATCTTCATCAAGCCTTTATTTCGAGGGTCAGAGACCCCACCAAGCCTTATCTGCTTCTTTCCTACTCGGATATATCCGGGATTCTCAAGAGTAAGCTTATGATCCTCCAATTTGATCACGATCCCTCGCGGTTCATAAAAGTCCGCATTCATAAGACAATTAGCGAGTGCCTCTCGCAAAGCTTTATGCACTGGTGTATCATCTATCCGTGTACCGCCCACTGTCTTAAACGGAACCTTCACCTCTTTGATCACTTTGTTATACACGCGAAAATAAAAATCGCACACATTACCCGACCATTCACCGGAACTGGACTGCAGTCTGTCTGTCCAGCGTATTGTGGGATCAAGCATTTCCCTGTAATCCAAAAAGTATTCCGGATAATGTCTTACAATATTATACTCATCACCAAACATAAGTAAACCGGCTCCGGTAGGATGATACTTTCCGTCTTTGCTTGATACGGCTGCTGCTCCAATGCTTCGAAGATACTCATCATCCGCATATCGTTCAAAAGGATGTCCCGGTCTAAGTGATTTATGACTATTCCTGTATCCGTGTACAGTTTCCATATTCAGATATTCCATCGGAATGTCCTCAAGAATCTCCATATCCATTGTGTTCTCAGGCTGATCACGAAGCATCGCCTTCACCTGTGCCCTTGTACAATGATAATCGCCCTCACTGTTACGTCGGAATGTATGTCCAAACATATCATCATTAAGATACACTGGTTTATCTTCCCGCCGTGCCATGGGTACAGTAATTGCAAGAATCAGATCATCACCCACCTCGTACGGTTCCACATCCCTATCCGTAAGAAGATTGATGCTTACCTTTTTTCGGTCATTGATCGTATCCCAGAAATTCTTGATTAGCTTTCTCGTATCATCTTTCTTCAGCCCGGTGGTATACCATGAGCCGTCTTCCCGCTCCAAAACACCCAGAAGAATCACTCCTCCATTACTGTTAGCAAGAGCAGAATACGAATCCCAAAGGCTAAGTGGAAGCCCACCTTTAGCCTTTTTCACCTCGCGACGATTGTCTTCTTTATATTCATCAAATTTTCTGATGTCAAACACATCTTGTTTCATTTGCTCTTATTCCTATAGCCCTTATTTCTATATCTGTTAATTTCATCTGTTTCCTTTATACCTCGACTATAGCAAACCACAATCATACAGTCCTAAATTGCTTTACTATCCAAAATATCTAAATCATTGATATACAATTCTTCAATAATGCTTATTCCTGCACATTTTGCCGCTGCGGTTACTAATGCTCTTTCATATTCTGGCATCCTCATCCCTAATAAAACCTTACACGGTCTCATTTTTATGCATGTGCGATTCGGACTCATGGATGGTCGTATCATCCTCCATTCCTCATCATACTTATGACATTTCTTTTTTATTAGGGAAATTCGCTCCGCTTCCCAAACAACACTCCTATAAGATAAATCCAACAATTGGGTAGAAAGCTTTTCTTGTTTTTCCCACAATAAACTCGCAAGCGCAAATTTTGTCGCATTGTATGCTTCATCAGTATAATATACGGGATAAATTCCCGGCTTCTCTATAGCCGATAAACAATTCTGACATGTATCTTCCTTTCCGCATAAAAACGTTTCTGAATCTCTCATGTCATATATTAACGCAAATCCCTTGTAATTATTTGCATATTTCAGCCACAAAGTTTCATTCAGTGCATTTTCGCAAAAACAAATAGAAAAAAGGTTCTTCTGTATTATATTTCTGATATGCTTAATTCGTTCTGGAAAAGCATGTATATCCAGCGGGTAATCTTTTAAGTTTTTCATAAAAATATCTGCCCCTATACCAATAACTGGTTCCAAAGCTTTCAAATTATTATGCAAACCTGCACTATTCGAATATAAAACGCTCTGCAAATACTCGTACCACTGTTTTATTGATGGAATATCTACATGAATAAATGTATCAAAAGGATCATCATAATAATCAGCCGAAGAATAATTAAGCTTGTTTTCTTGTAACTGAATTTATGAATTCTCATTTACAGACCTAAATCTGCATAAGAAGTCTGGCTTTTTTATGGCTCCTTGTATTTCTTTTATACTTTCAGAGCTTCCATCTTGTGCACTACACAACACATCCCAAAACTCTTTTCGTTCAATGTTATTCATTTTAATTCCTTTTAAAATTCTAGTTCTCTATCCGAAAAACCAATCGGCTTATTGGCACATCCATTAATACTGAATAATGTTTTGTTTTTTAATATGCTTCTATAGCAATACCATTTTTTATCGTAAACATATGCTGGCTTCTTTAACATTACTATCTGTTATAGATCCACTCTTATGCCGTGAATTATATATATTACCTTGCTCTAATAGTTCATTTACATCTCTGATTAATCACTGTTGTTCCTTGTGTTCACATTATCCATATTGTCACTCCATCTCAATTCAAGAGTATCTGCACCCTATTCTCTTTGTTGATTTTACGGCATTTCTGATTTGCATTTTGTCTATTTTTGCCTGTTTTTGTATGACTCGCAATTTCATTGTGCTCATTTTGTACTCACATCATCGCTTCACTACGCCGTTAGTTCAAAAAAGTCCTTAAACATTTCTTCGAACTCATAATGCTCTTTTCCGTCTTCATCAATATATTTCTCCGCTTCCCTAATCTGCTCAAAAGTCATCTTGGGCCATATTGTAATCAAAACATTTGTATCTTTCATATTCGTCGCAGTTGCAATTATTTTTTTAGCATCATCTGTATCTGAAAACGAAACCGCTTCACGCACACATGCTGGATTAATATAGTTTTCTGGCTCTCTCTTACGGGTTGCATATGCCTTTACCCCATTCTGGCGTAATTCTTCAATTTTTTTCATATTTCCCGTGTTCTCTGCGGATCCAATATCAGAATCCAAAAGTATACACCATGGAATATTAAATTGCTCAATAATCTTTTGATTAATCCAGTACTTTAAGGTTCCACAGCCTCCTATCGGAACAATTGCAAACGACGCACGCTCAAAATTATTAGGTAAAACACCGTTCTCATAGAGCTTTTTCGCTATATGCTTTACAAATACAACATCTCCGGGTCCCTCCACCAATAACACGGCTTTAATATCATTTCCTATAGGATTGGGAAGTAATCCAAGAGTTTCACATATATCTCTATAAACATTTTCATCTCCATACTTAATTCTATTATCCTTACTTGTATCATCCACGAAACGGAGATCCTCTACACTCACCATACCTGCAAGATTTGGCGTATGCGTTGTAATTATAATCTGTGTATTTTCTGACATTGCTAATTTATATAACGAATCTATTAGCATAACCTGATAATCCGGATGTTGCGATGTCTCCGGTTCCTCTATAGCATAAATAACAGAAGCATGATTTTCCTCACTCAATCTGCGTTCGGCTTCTGCTCTGAAGAAATTTAATAATAGGAGTCTACGAACACCGCTTCCACGTTTATTCATCGGAATTCCATTATCTGAGGCAATACTGAGTTTAAAAACTGAATCATACTTTGGTTCTGCAGAAAACTCCGGATATAATGTCTCCGCAATTTCCGGAGCCATCTCTTTAAGTTTTACCAGTGTTCTATCCGCTATATTCATAGCATTTACCATAACTTTTTGTTTGACATCATTTAATTCTTTTTCCGCCTCCAACAACGCTTGCTTTATAGCAATCTTCATTGGATCGGTCACTTCCTTGTCCCCATCTTTGCTGCTTCTATCAGATTGAAACAAAGCAAATATAGGAAGATATGAAAAAATTGCCTCATACAATTTCTTGTCAAAGTCCTTGCTTATTTCAATTTCTCTGTGTTCCAGCGTAATACTTCCTATCTGTTTTCTTATAGCATTCCGTATTTCGGCATTTATAGAGGCATTATATGCACTTTTATCAATTGATAAATCCTTTGCCCGACTCTTTAATGCAGAATTCGTGAGTAGGAGTAAATCTTTTAGCTCATCATTTTTTGGATGTTCACATATGATAGATGTTGTTATTTTAGGCTTCGCTCCTGATACATCATATGTCTTTTTCACTTCAAAATATCCATCTCCATTTATTAATAATTCCTGCTGTAATGAAGTAAGACCCCCTGCATCTACAGATAGTGATGTTGGTAAATCTCCGAAAATACATGTTATCTCCGCAATGCTCTCAGATGCAAAAACATTAATATCTGAATTATCAAAAGATATCGCATTGCCTCTCGCTTCTCCATTAAAGAATATTTCCAGAGCCTCTAGAATTGTCGATTTGCCGACATCATTTTTACCTATTATCGCCGTCAAATCATTAAATGTTATGCTCGTTTCTTCCTTATATGATCTAAAGTTTTTCAGCTTTAATTCTACAATCTTCATTTTTATCTCTCCTATTGACTTTGGTTTATCTTTTATCATTATGCAGATTCTTTTGTATTAAACTTAGAATCGAAGTACTTTTTGTAGGAATCAAGAACTCTGTTATCATCCAACATCTTAAGATCATTTGTACTGCTTACAGTAAAACAATATAGAGCATATGTATAGTATTTCTTGCTAAGCCAATATGCCGTTTTATCGTTAAACTGATTCTTGATCGGCGTAAATACATAATCACCAATGACTACCGTTTTGTATTTTTCTTTTTCATTGCGTTTTACCATAGTTTGCACCCTCACATCGGTATATCTATTATCCACCGCCCACCGTTCGTTGGTCCCTCATGATGAATAACTCCTTGTTTCTTAAGTTTATTGAGATGGTATCAAGCACCATCTAGTGTGATATTCAGTTCTGATGCCACATCACTGACGCTTATATCTGGGTTATTTTTTATAAGCTCAATAACCAGCTCAGTATTTTTCTTTTTTATAGTAGTTTTTATGGTAGTTTTTGTGGTAGTACTACTTGATCTTTTTGTTTCATCCCCTGAAAAAGTCTCAGCAAAACTATCATAAAATCCGTCATGTATAAAGAATCTGCTCACAAAATAGTCATGATACTCATCCGTTTCAAATTCCGGGAGGGGAGAACCATTTGCTTTGATAGCATCCAGTATTTTCTTAAAACCGGTGTCCTCAGTCAGGTGTAATTCCTTTAGAAAATCGCCAATCCGCCTGTTTCTGTATCTACGGCTATAAACCTTATATGCCTTAAGCCCCTCTATAGTTACAGATCTGTCCGGACCTGGATGGGATATGATCTCTATCATATCATGTGTAACACGCACCTCAATCGGTTCTCTTTCATCATATGCCTTATGATAGACCGCATTTGCAAGTGCCTCTTCAATAGCCGCATAAGGATAATTGAAAAATCTATCTGCCTCGGCACGATCAGGGTATTTCACCACTTTTTCGGTAATAATGACGTTTCTGATATAACGGAGCGCATCCCGAAGCTGAACATGAAGCGGTCCCTTGAATATCTGCTCTATAATTTGGTCTCCTCCCTCACCATCAGGAAACTGAACAACATTTATCTGTGCGCAGGGGAAGAATTTCTCTGGATTGGAGTTAAAGAACATCAATGCAACATTCCGTGGCTTGACATATTCCGGCAATCCATTGATTAAATTCATATTTCTGCACACACGCTCAAGCCCTAATTCATCCGCCTGATAATATAATTCACTGTTGATCTCACCCAAATAATCCTTTATAAGCGGAAAACTGATATCCTTAAGTTCTGCCGAATGGTTAACCTGATCATCAAAAGGAGTCCTGTTAGACAACGAAAACAAGTCCTTTATTTCTTCCTCAGATGGTTTCGCTGTGATAGAGCCTTTCCGAATATAATAAATCCGCTCTTTATCATCTTTTGCCATTGTTTTAGGCGAAGCATATGGACGCCCGTATCCGCCGGGACACCATATCACCAGGAAAGTCTTGTTTTCATACTCCTGTTTATCAATAATAGGTGAATAGTCCGGACTTATCATCTTACATTTGTTGAAGATGCTTTTCTGCCATTCGTCTACCTTATCAAGCGACACTCCGATCAGCGGACGCTGTGGAATCCCGTTTTTCTCCTCAACCCCAATCACTATATATCCGCCACCCCAGTTATCAAGGTCATTCGCAAAGGCACAGATCGTCTTGAGGGATGCCTCTGGATCCCAAGTTGTCTTAAATTCTATCCTTGCCCTGCCCATTCTACTTCCCTGCCGGATAGAAGATTGTGAATACTTGAGGGTATTGCCATAACACTTTCTCCTCAATGTACTTCATATATCTACATACGATACATATTTTCAACACACGGATATTATATTGATCATCCTTAAATCTATTCATGCTACTCCCCATAATTCTGTACCGTAATAGTAGTCCTTGACATACTTTAGTGCCTTCTACTAATTATACATACCCCATCTCTTGGCAATACTCTTTAAGTGCTTTTTTGAAAGCCCTCAATTTTGCCGCATATCCCCGATGTTCCGTTATTAGGCTGCTTACACTCATTTCGTTGCAGGTTAACAATTCATTTGTAGAAAGCTTAAACGACTGAATCATTTGTTCGACGATAAAATCTTTTGAATCTTTGTATCCATCATATTCGCCTTTGCAAAAGCTTACCAAAACCTGCTCATACCATTTTCGAATCATGCGATCCATACATTTATGGATTATTCTCACTGAAGAAAGAATGCTACTCACTTTCACGTCATAGCTTTCTTCCGTAAGTATCTCGAACCTGCCAGAAGCATGAGCCATATCATTCCTCGTATCAACAATATCCTCAACCAAAGTAATCTGTGATCTATCAAGTTCAATGAGTTTGAACAACTTTGCGATTTCCTTCTCTGGCAATAGACTATATGCAAAAATAGAGTCCGCATCCACTATACTGAGGTCTCGTTCTCTACCATTATACGCACGTGCGAAAATGATAGCATCTCTGTAACGCTCCGGTTCGATTTGCCCAATTTTCCATGCGGTACAGTATATATATGTCATATAAAGCAGATGAACACCAAAATAGGCAAACTGGTACTGCCCATATTTATAGTTAAGTGTGATGAGGTTCGTAATGTTCTGTACATAACTAGCAATATCTTCTTCATCTTCTGGGTTGATGGGAAGATGGCACAATAGCTCTTGTAAATATGGTACTTCTGAATAATCAACAGTATCCATCACTATTACTCCCTAAATAATTCTTTTATCCTTAATGCAATCTTTTCGCTAAAAGTTTCAATAATCTTTTTTGATGGCTCGATTAAGGCTTGTTCTCGATGAATACTATCAAGTATTTTCTGCTGTTCCTCCAAAGAAGGAATTGGTATCTTATATTGCTTAACATAGTTAAGAGCAATTCTTTGCTGTCCAGCCGTGCCTGTCATAAAGGACTTTCCACCATCAATAAACTCGTGACTGTTTATGTGATAGAAAATCCACTCTGGCTTAACAACAGAAGTATCTGCTCGAATCACAATAAACTCCGTTGAGCCAAATCCAATCCCATTTTTTAGATTACGAGCAATTCCAGCTTTTCCGTTTTCAAAGCAAGGCGTTATCTTCGCGAGCAAAACATCATTATCCCTAAAATATGTAAAGCCTGTAGATACATCTCGAAGATTCCTAATTTCCGCAGGAGTAAATGAAGCATCATAGGTGTTAACACAAGACATAGGAACAAAAGATACTTCAGTTTCTCCAGGCATGTCTTTGACTTCTTCTTTTGATGGTTTGAAAAGTGCAATTTCACCAAGAGTTTTGTAAACGTCTGTTTTACAAGTAATAATAGGTTTGTAATTTGCTATCACATCTCGTGAACCAGCTATCATTCTCTGATATCCATCAAGTTCATTGATAACCCTTTTCTGCTGGTCGATTGGAAGGAGCGGTATCTGAAGGGAACAAAAGTTTTCTTTTGATATTTCCTTAAAAGTTGCTCCACTTGCCAGTTGTTGCATGGTATCAACTTGTGCTGTAAGAGTATAGGCTAAGTACTTAGGAAGAATGACATCTGGTTGTTTAACAATAATATTCTTAAATCCCTGATTTGTGGCTAATTGGGTGCGAGTAATACCGATTCTTCCTATAGTTGCCCTAGTTGAAACAATGACTGTATCAACCGGCAGCAATTTGGCGTTTGAATTATTAAGACCCGCTTCTGATATAGTCCGTTCCGTTGTTTCTATTTCCGAAACGAGTTTATTTGCGGGAAGATCTGCAAGTGTAATCCAACGCACATTACCATTCCAATATTCGGGAACAGTACTGCTGGGAGTTCCTCCAGAACAGATCTGAAATAATTGTTCATTGCCCAAGTTTACCATAGGGTGCTCTGAAGGCTTTTTTGCTACTGTTCTGTATCGGCTTCCAACAAGAATATTTGCATTATGACGCACTTTATCTAGCGATACTATTTCAAATCCCACTTTCATCATATTAGCAGCTTGATCCTTGTCAAGTTTCCGATATTCTTCATATTTATTTAGATCACTTGGTGTTTCAAGCCTGCGGCGATGATTGTCCAGCGTGTATCCATCACTCTTGACTTCAAAATACCAAAAATCCTTTTTCTTTTCAGATGCTTTAATCTTCTGATTAACTTTCGTTGCATAAATAATGTCCGTTTTTACTCCCGTGTAAGGTAAAAATACTCCCTGTGGCAAAGAAATGACACTTTGCAGCTGGCAACGATCCAACAAGTACTCACGTGTTTTTGTCAGATCCTTGCGAAACAGAAAGCCCTCAGGTACAACTAGTGCCATCCGTCCATTATCAGAAGCACTGTTAATTGCTTTCATGCAATGTTGTACGCAGATGCTATCACCATTGTTACTTGGCAAGTCATAAAGACTGCCGTGTTTTGTCTTCTGAGAATATGGCATATTCGCCAACACAATATCAAATCCGTTATGATGTACTACACCGTTTTCATCGACATATGTTGTAGTTCCATCAACAGGATTGGCAAGGCTGTCTTTCATTTTAATATTGTTATGACCATCCCCTGCCAAAATCATATTCATTTTCGTAATACGAGCGGTATTCGTGATTTCATTTCCGTAAATGGTGCTCTCTCGCAGCACTTTCTTGTTCGCTTCTGTTTGGGCCATATTATTAGAAATAAAACGAAAGCTTTCGATCAAAAAGCCACCTGTTCCACAGAAGGGATCATATACGGTTTCACCAATCCGAGGATTCACTAAACGAACCATAGTTTTTACGATATGACGGGGTGTAAAGTATTCCCCAAGATCATTTTTTGTGGAAGTGGAAGCCTTCAGAAAATACTCAAAAGCATCCCCCTTAACATCACTATCCACATCCGTTAGCATGAGAGGATCAAGTTTATCCATTATTTCCTTCAAAATACTTGCATCCCTTATCTGTAACGAAGTAAAAATGTCTGTGTTGTATAATGTGTTCAGCTTATCAAAAACCTGCTTGTTGATGTACTCAATCCGAGTTGATGAAGGGATTTCTTTAATGCTATCCCAACTACATGCAATATCAAACTTGGTCTGAATACCACTTTCGCGCTTTATCTGCTCACTCTCACTAATAAGTTTCAGGAATAAAATATTAGCAAACTCTCCAAAGCGTTCAATGCCTGCACGTAGCCCTTCTCCCCTCAGCATATTATTGGCTTCGTCAAAAATGCGGATAAGCTCTTTGCGATCATACTGGACTTTCGGGCTAACGGTATTGACTTCATAAGATGTCAAGTAACGCAGAGCCAGCGTTTCACGTAAAAACTCATCAACTTCCTCTCCGTTAAGAATTGGCGGGCGATTTGCATCCGTATGGAATGCTTTACAGAACACCCCATCTGTTGCAAAGACAAGTGGTGCATTTATAGCACGGGCATAGCTAATTCCTTGCTCCAAAGCTTCATCAATACGAGAGCCTTTCCTTTTTGCTTCAATGATAATAAGAGGTCTATCACTTTCCTGAGAATAAAGAACATAGTCGGGGCGCTTCCTACCAAGCTTCTTTTTCTCCGCTTTAGTGCGAGGCTGTTCATAATAAACGTTCTGATCTTTTCCGCTTAACTTCCAACCCAAATTTTCCAAGCTTTGATCAATAAGTACACGGGTTTCAGCCTCTAATGGCGTCGTATTCGCGTTCATTTTATACCCTCCTAATTATCTTTTATCGAACACTTGTTCTATAATATCATCTACACTCTATGTTGTAAACCTTTTTCTTTTAAAATAGAAATGTTGCCAAATTGTTGCCAATTCTTAAACAATTATGCTTGAAGCCCGCATAAATACTAGATTCTTTTTAAGAAAAATGTCCCCAGGCACCCTACTTTATCCTCCAAAAGGCAAAATCCTTTATCCTCGGATCCACCTTCTGACACTATTCTTCGGCTCTATTTCAGGACGCTTTTCTTTTGCACCGCGCAGCCGACAAAGCCGCTAAACACAACGATTCCAATTAAAAAAAGCGAATCCTGAGAAGCAATCTCAAGATCCGCTACTATGTGTTTTATTGAATGATCCCAGGCTAAACGATTTTACCCATGGGAGGATAAATATGGGTGCCGGGGAACATAGTATAAAATCTTGATGTATCTGAGTATATATTGATATCGTAATATGATGTTATTCTCCCCAATAGTCTATAGATTCTTGAGATCTGCCTGATATCCCGAATAGTTTTTTCATAAAGTCTTCCCTTTCATGAAACATTTGAACGACTGTAACCATTCCGGGTTCGAACCTATATACCAGATAATGCTGGTGAGTAAAAAGGTACCAATACTCGGTATCAATAACATACATTTCTGCGATATTCGTCCCACTCTTCTCGAATTGTTTAAGGATTTCAGCATCCGAAATGATTCCGGAAACCACTTTATTTGCGGTTTCTTCATCATATTTATCAATTAGCTGCTCCTTAAGGACTTTTAATTTTATCCTGACTAAAGGGGAATATTCAAGCTTGTTCATTTATATCCCCAATTCTTTTTTCAGATCTTCCGATGAAATGGTTCCCTCTTCCAGAATTGACCTCTCACCTTTCTCCATTTCAAGCTTAAACTTATATAGGGCGAGTTCCTTTTCCATTTCATCCAATTCTTCCATGTTGATCAAGGCTATCTGACCATGACCATTCTTTGTAAGGTAAACACGATTTCCGTATTTTACCTCCTTAACAACGTTTGTATAATTCCTTAATTCCGAAATCGGCTTAATATTTGGCATTTATCTATCTCCCATTCGTCCCAGGATCATTTTCTCTATAATTATGATATTAATACGATAACAGATATGTTGCAACAAAATTTTCGTACAAATTATACAGCAACAGAAAGTCGGATTATACATGGGATATTACGCCCCATATCAAACAACGAATGTAACATTTGATCTTTTTCATTTGAAGAAGTTATTGCCTACAGTTCGTATTATACATATAATACGAACTGTATTTTCTTGTATTTTCCTTATATTATGATATACTATGACGTGTATACGAACTTTATTTGTTTAAAATACGAACTTTATGATCTTATGGCAAATAAAACTACAGTTGCTCTCTCTCAGGAGCAGTATGAAAATATAATCCAAACAATGAAAACTGGAGGCGCCGGTTTCCGGCCAAATATCCAGATTTCCACAGCGCTGGTGATCGAAGCCAATCTGGGTCTCCGCATAGAAGATATTCTTCAGCTCCGACTGCAGGATATTATCTCAGACGGTGACAGATACCGCCTTGATCTGACGGAACAGAAGACAAAAAAGAAGCGTGTATTTACTGTCCCGCTTCCTATCTATCAGTATATCCGGCTTTATGCCGTTGATCACGGCATAAAAGATAATGAACTGCTCTTTCCTATTCAGGAAAGAACAGTCCAGAAATATCTAAAAAAAGTTGCTGAATATCTCGGCTATCAGAATATTGGAACACATAGTTTCAGAAAGTATTTTGCAAGCGAGATATACAAGGATAATGACTATAACATTGCGCTTGTGCAACAGCTTCTTCAGCACAGCTCCGTTGCCATTACCCAAAGATACATAGGGATTACATCCCAGCTGCAGGAAGAAGCTCTGCAGAAGCACATCAGATTGCTATAATATATAAAAAAAAAGTAAAAAAATTGAGACATAAAAAGTAAAAAAATTTTTTATCTAAAATAGGCAAAAAATGGATTTAATTCTTAATAAAAAGTAAAAATATTAATTTAATAAATAAGCTCTATAATAGACTTAATTATTATAATTTGCCTCACATGTTTATCAAAAGAAATGTTTAAGCTTTCGACGATTACCTTTACAGAAAACACATGCTTTCATGTGTCTTTTTTCAAATAATGCTTTAGCTTTAGGGCTCATTTCATATCTACGGCCACAATCCTTACATTTCCACCATACAGTAACCTGTGATGTTTCTGTTAAATCCTCTGGCGAACAAGTAAGGTAATTACTGACGTAGTCCCATTCTTCCAACTAAATCCAGGCGTTTATCGGCAAGAGAGTTATATCCTTTAAGCAGTCGTCCTTTATGGCAATAAGGGCAGGACTCATCACTTACATCTCTTTTTGATATTGGATAACTATAGTCTCCGTGACATTCTGGACACGTCCACATAACATACCGATTCTGGTTTTTAGTTACGGCGTCAGGCTTAAAAGCATTTAACTTGCTCCATTCTTTAGCAAGCACTGGATCGGTAACATCAAGCGTGTTATAACCTGCTAACGGACGCCCTTTATTGCAGTACGGACAAGAATCATCTCCCACTTCCCGGAAGTTAATTCTGTATGAATACTCCCCGTGACAGGTAGGGCATGTATAACCACATTTAGGGCACTTCCAATAAGCGGTTTCATCAGATCTTGCTTTTACCATTTCCGGTTGTTTGTCGTTATTGTCGTAATCCCACTGGCTTAACAGGTGGGGTATATCAGCGACGGTTTCTTTGGCCATCCTGCCCTCTCTGACACATTCAGGGCAAGTGGGGTTCCTTGTAAAACCAGCAATTTTCCTTGTAAAGCTATGTCCTTTATCACAGTGGAAATACACTTTTGCCAAAGACCAGGGCTTTATCTTGGCAGTATCGCCAAATCCAGTATTCTTTTCATAATCCCACATGGTCTTGGCTTCCGGAACAACCGAAAAGAAGTCCTCACCCGGAAAAACCTCATGTTTTAAACAATAAGGGCATCCGTAAGGCGGGTTAGGCTTAATTTTCCGTATCTGAATTTCATAAATATGTTTTGGGTTATTAGGGCAACGTAAGGTGATATACTCCTCAGACATACCGGTTACGTTGTCGGGGTTAATCTCTTTATTCCTTGAAGATATCCATAGTTCTGAGATTTTGGGGATATATTCAGAAAATGGGAGCAAGGACTTATCGGTTGGCATACTAAGATTTTTTACCCCACATCGGGGACACTTACCCTTTCTTATATGCCTGTTGCGAGCAGACTGTTTCCATTCAAACCCGCAATCGACACATCTCCAGTAAAGCTCCTGATCGTTGTCCTTAATGGGTACATCCCAAGGAGAAACCACATTCTTGTCATAATCCCAAAACTTTATATCTTTCTCATGCGCTGCTACAGACTTTCTGCACTGAAAGCACTCAGGGGATTCCGCAAATAGTTTTAGGGATGTATATCGTCTGTGGCCATGTTTACATACAAACACCGCTTTTTTCGGCGACGAGACAAACTCCTTTGTAGGATCTATTTCTGTATTTGCAGAGTAATCCCAAAAATCTTTGGCTTCCGGACATTTTGTAAAGAAATCGTTTACTCCAATAATGGCTTCAATCCAACGGTGTTTCTCTTTTTTACAATGCGGGCACCCAAGTGGCTTTCCGTCTTTTCTTCTGAACATATGACTAATCGGTTTTCTGAACGAATGGCCTTTGTTGCAGGTGAAGTAAGCCTCGTAACCAGACCACATAAGCACAGAATCAGGGCTCTTGTTTGGATCGTTTTTTTCGTAGTCCCAGAACTCTGCCGCTTCGGGGTTGGCCATTTTGAATGTGACCATCGGATGTTTTTTGATTTTCTCCCTGTTCTTATCTTCACTCCCCTCAGTCCCGTCATAGCCACAAACACCGCAATAATTGCTGCGGGTATATACATTGGCGTTTCTCTGCCACTCAAACCCACATTTGGGGCATTTCAAGTATATCGGAGTCGTGTGGGATGGAAGAATTTTATACGGATCATCTGAATTGCGTTTGTAATCCCATAACCTCAGGACTTCCGGATATTTCCCGGCAAGCGACTCATTCAGCGCCTGACATTCGGGGCACTCTGGGCTTTGGTACTGTCGCTATCCTACAACCGGCAGGAGTTGTTGCACGCAAGCCTTTCAATGTTTCTCATTCTGTCAAAGGGCTATCGGATGAGTAAGGTTATGAAGAGTTATCGAGGCCTCATAGTATGGCAGAAAGCTATGGATTTAGTGGAAGAAATATACTGTACTGTTAAAAAGCTCCCTCCGGAGGAAAAATATGCACTTTCTGACCAAATGAGAAGATGTGCAGTTTCAATCGCCAGTAATATAGCAGAAGGTTCTGGCAAAGGTTCTACAAAAGATTTTTCTAAGTTCCTTTATATTTCTCAGGGGAGTAGACGCGAAATCGAAACACAGTTACTTATATGTGTCAGAGTCGGTTATCTTTCGGAGGATGATATAGCAAGGGCAATGAGTTTATGTGAGGAGACAGGGAGGCTGTTGACGGGGCTTATTAGGAAGTTAGGGGCTTCTTCTTAGTTGGATGGTTGGATAGTGCAGAGTTGGGTGGTTTGGTAGTGAGAGTGGTTTGTAAATTGAGAAGAAGTACATCCTACTACAAACCACACCTCTCTCTGTCCTATACAAAATTATTTGAGACAGTGCTCCACCTGTTCTATTACGTCTTTATCCATTTCCTTTAATTCTTTAAGGCATGAAAGAAGGTCTTTCTTTTTCATATTCGTTAAATCCCGTATATGCCTCCAATTAAGCATATTGCCAGAATTTTTAATCTCCCTAACCGCCCAAATAACCTCCCTGGCCCAATAATGCTCCTGCGTTTCAGCATAACCCGTTATAACATTCATACACCGGGGCATCTTTTTTATTCGTCCATCCGTAAGTTTAAGCATTCTGCTGACAGAGAAGGGATTCACCCTGTGGGGTCTTCCTCCATCACCGAAATATATCTTTTGCGCAGTCTCCTTTACAAGGGGAAGCATTTCCCTATCAAGATTTTTCCAATCGGACGCTTTAACGCCGCCTTTACCTCTTTTCTTACCTGTCCTGCCGTTTACTCCATAACGGTTTTCACCAATAGGCTTAACAACATTTATAGAAGCTCTCATCTCTTTTGCTATAGCAGGATATGATAAGCCTTTTTTCCTAAGAATTCTGACCTTTTCATCAAAAAGCTGTTCCTGGGTCTTCTCAGGCAATCTCATATCAACCAGTTCATCAGTTGATATCCCAAGAAACATTGCTATTTGGCAGATTTCAAAACAATTATATCTGTACCCATTCAAAACCTTCTGTATCTGCCACAGCTCTGTTATTCCCTTATCAGGCATATCTTTGTAATAACTTATATAATCCGAGTGCATGAGAGAGATGTTCCGTTGTTCACCCCTCACTGAACGGTACGGGGTTCCTGCCATTTTTGAGTGAAGGAAATCTCCCGTAGAAACAGGGTTATCAAGCATAATTTCAGAATTGAAAACCTTCGTAACAAACTCTGCAAGTTCGATTTCTCTTTCACAAAGAGCAGGTCTTACTTCCATATCTTCTATAACAGAGTCCATCGGATAGAGCCTGGGGGATGCTTTACCTGATATTGGAATAGATGAATGATTAAGAAGGCAGCGATGCCGATAGCAGACATCCACACCTATAAGCTGATGATTGCGATGGATATATGTTTCTCCGTATTTTTCCCTGTCTTCTTCGGCACATAAGGGGCAGTAACGGATATGACGGGTAGTCCGTAGTTTGTTAGTTGGGATAGATAGTAGATTATGGATTTCTGATGAACCTGTTAATATTCCATTATACGCTTTCTTTCTTCTTTCTATCGGAAGGAACCTGGCATAATATGGAAACATAGTATGCTCCTTAACAAGTATCTCCATTGGTATTATATTATTGATAACTGCCTTTGCATCCTCTTTCAGATGATTAATAAACTCCACATCAGGTCTTACAGCCTTTCCATCATAAATATCATCAATGGCATCTTTGTATGCAGAATACCCAGAGCGGGAGTAATACCGTGATACCCAACTATAAAACAGTTCATCTGGATATATTTCAGGGAAAAAACCTATCATACCGCAACCTCCGTGACCGTCAGATATTCCCTGAGAATGGATATAATATCCCTGCCCTCATCTTTGGATTTTTTTACAATATCCATGATAGAGAGGTAGTCAGGAGTAGTATGGGGTTCAGTTGAATGGATAGCGCGTATCTCCTTCTGCTTTGGCATTCTTGTCCTTTCCACAGTCTTTTCTGGTGCAACATATTCATGAAGCATAGTAAGCCTCTGTGTAAAGGCTTCATTTAGAGACTGGATATCAAGGATTTCCCTTCCATTAAATATAGCCAGTTCCTGGGCATCATGGATAAGGGATATCACAACGGAGATAATCCCTGAGCTATGTTCATAAAGCCATTCTATCTCTGCATCTGTAATCTCCGTTTCCTTCCTAACATACTGATATCCAAATACTAACGTACAGAACTCACTGAAATAATCATCATATGGAAGAGTAGAGTATTTTAACCCCATAGACCTCCGGGAGAGCTGCATACTTCTTTCAAAAAAATAGATACTATCTGGTGTTCCTACCATACAGATACTGATACCGCTCTGATTAATAAGCTGTGTCAGCATAGCTATGAGGGTATTTCCACTCTTATGACCTGATACATTCTGAATTTCGTCAATTATTAGTAATCCTATGTGGTTTATCGCCACCTGAGAAACTGTTCCGATGAGTATGTCCGTGGTCACCCCTGCCCTTTGCGAACGTTCATAATATCTCGTATCAAGTATAGTATCCACCATCCTGAGGATTTCTAACAACATCCCTTTAGGGGAACAGTCATATGGACATTGTACTGAAAGACAGGGAATGATTTGTGTAAAAGGTTTTTCCATTTCTATGATTTTCCCACCGCAGATAATATTTACAGCCCTGTCAATCGCACTGGATTTACCGATACCTGATGTCCCAATTACAGTAAAAGAGTCCGCGCCTCCAATAATTCCACGATACTCGTTACTCTGTATTCCTTTGAAATTGCTGTTTTGCTGTATAACTGAAAGCCTTGTACCCTTTTTCTGTAAAGACATTGCTGTAGCAAGGTAAAGTCGATTATATATTTCCTTAGACATAGCAGATGGAAGGTATATCTTATAAATATCCGATAGCCGTAAAAGTCTCTCTGGTGTCGTCATCTCCTTAAACGAAGGTGAATACTGCGGAATTACCTTTAACGTATTCATCAGTTCTTCCCCTGACAGCATACGGGGCATCATTTTTGAATAATCATTTTCTATCATATAACCCTGCCTCCTTTACAAGCTCCTTATGGGATGCGATTTCTTCTTTTCTTCTTGTGCCACGAATATCTTTAAGGGAGCTTTTTCCATTTCCTCCTTTTCCAACTGATATGCCTTGTATATGCGATATCAGGTCTATATCTGCCTGTAATCTGCTCCGTTCCTCTGCTTTTATAATCTCTCTTTTCTTTTTACGGTTATCCTGCACTTCTGTAAGGTCTTTCCCCTTAAAACGGCTTTCGATAAGTTCAAAACGGACATATCCCCTTTTCTCTATAACCCACACATATGACGCATCATCAGGGTCATAAGCTACTGTTGCATCACCTCCAGAAAGGTACTGCTCCGTATATCCATCATGACGGTATCGGAGTTTATTTACATTTAATCCATACCGACTAAACTTACCTATGGTTCTTGGAAGAAGGCAGAGAATAAGTTCTTCTTCCGATACATTGATGAAATTTGCTCCCTGTAAACCCATTCCATATGAAAAAATATCAGCGGCATAAGGTTTTATTCCTGCTTCCAGCATTTCATCGGTAAATGGGTAATTCTCTATCACGTGTCTTGAATTGTAATGAAGAACACACCTTAAAATAATAATCTCGAATTCTTTCATAGTAAGACAGGCATCCTTCCTATAATCATGAGCTCCTCTCTCCTGAAAATCAGGTTCTATGACTCCTTTCCCTTTAAGATGGGGCTTATATTCTCCTTGTATCAAATCAAAGAATTTTTCCACCACTCCTTTTAGCTCTGGTCTGTAAGATGGAAGATGTACAACAGTAATCCCCAGTTCTGCCAGATGTTCAAAGGTTCTGCCTATATATTCATCTCCCTGGTCTGTTATTATTTCTCCTGGTAATAAAGAAGAAGGCCAGTCTTTAGCCTCAATACTTATTCCATGCTTACTGCAATAGGAGACTTTATCTGATATTACGGATAACATCATATTTCTTACACTATATAATCCTCCTTCCCAAGCAAGGGAATAACCCAGGCAGAGACCGCTATAAGCATCCACACAGGCAGTAAGATATGGTCTTCCTACAACCTCACCACTTTCATTAACAAGATAAATATCACAGGGGGTAGCATCCACCATCCCAACACCGGGTGCAGGGGCATATTCCTGTACCCCATCCCCGGTACAAGGGCGGGAATTTCGTTGATAGTTTGATAGTCCATTGCGTGAGATAAGATAATTCTGTATTTTCCGTGTCTTCCTATAGAAATACCGATACTGATTAAACGTAGGATATTCTTCTGTAAGTATGCCATTCCTACAATATTTTTCTTTCAGCATCAAGGTATATGCTGTTTTAAGAGAATTTTTCTCATAGGTATAGAAAAACTTATTTAAGGACCATCGGATATTTTTTTCATCGGAAGTAAGCTCTCTGTCAGAATTACGTTCTTTAGGAAGTAATATTCTTATATCCTGTAAGGCAAGATACTGACATAGATAGCTCCTTATGGTCTGCTTTGAAATCTGATATTCTTCTGCAAGCCTTCCAATTACTGTCTTTCTCATAGTTTCATCCCCGATAAATGGTAAAATACCTGCTATTATCGTATATCTCTGATACATGGTATTCCGTCTTACGGATTCCACTTCATCAATGTCCTCTTCCTTAAAACCAGTTCTTTCCCATAGTTCCCCTTTATCACACGGAATATATTCTGACAGTGCATCCGATATAATCCATTTCGGCATAGTCATCTTCAGACAGTTAATGATGAGTGCTTTTTCCTCTTTTAATTCCAAAACTCTTATTATTGCTGTTTCCTTCTTTAACAAGTCATTTTTCTTCATTTGTAACAATCCCCCAATCTGATACTCCATGATGGAGCCAATACTGTCTTGATGCTTCTAAGAGTTTTGCAAAGGTAGGTCTCGTTAACATTTTCCTATAAGTACATTCCCTTACCATCAGCGAACCATCTGCTTTTGTGCATACAAAATCTGACGTATAATCTCCTTCTGATAATCCTTCCATCAGTACATTGCAACGGAATTCAGTAATATCATCATCTCGAGCCAGCATATCTGCATAAGCAGCCTGAACAGCATCATAGGTACGACAGATATCTGTACATTTAGAAACTGACCTTTTTTCACACCTTCCCTTGAAATTTTTCTTTCTCATTTGCTTAACCTCCGTTTCCCAAGTTTTTCCTAACTTTTCCCCATCTTTTTCCCAAAAACGTCTTTTTTCCCATCTTTTTCCCAAAAACGAATTTCTGGGGATTTTTCCACCCGCCACAAACCCAGTATTTATGCGATGTTTATAAAATCTTTATAATTTCCCAAAAACGAGTTCCCAATTTCACTATGTTCAGGGGCAACCTTCTTTATCCTGTTAGGGGCAAAGTATTTTAGCGAGGGGGTGGTGGTTTGGTTGTTTGATTGTTGGGTAGTTTGGTAGTTATATTGATGTTCTACAAACTCAGTACTACCAACCACTCTTCTGCCCTTCCCCCTCTACAACCCTTATAACTACTGCATTTATGACTAATCCAACTGCCACAATCAGCATAAAAAAGACCTTGCAGCAGATGGTTACCAACCACTACAAGGTCTTATTTTTTCATTACTATGTATTACTCCGGGGATAAGGGATTTTGCCCTTTTGAGGATAAAGAGGAGTGCCCCGGGACAAGGAAATTTCACTCCAGCTCAATCGTTCCGGGGGGTTTGCTTGTAAGGTCGTAGAGGACGCGGTTTACGCCCTTGACCTCGTTGATGATGCGGTTCATGCAGGTCTGGAGAACCTTCCAGGGGATCTCGGCGGCCTCGGCGGTCATAAAATCAGAGGTGAAGACTCCGCGGAGGACCACTGCGTAATCGTAGGTGCGGAAATCACCCATTACTCCTACGGAACGCATATTGGAGAGGGCAGCGAAAAACTGGCCCCGGCCTGTATCAATGCCGACGCGGGTCAGTTCCTCGCGGTAAATTGCATCTGCTTCCTGTACGATATGTACCTTCTCAGGTGTTACCTCACCGACTACACGAATACCGAGTCCCGGACCCGGGAAGGGCTGGCGGTACACAAGCTCGCGGGGTATACCAAGCTCAAGTCCGACCTTTCTGACCTCATCCTTGAATAGAGCGCGGAGAGGCTCAACCGGCTTTTCATCAAAGCCAAGTTCCACCACAAGATCACGTGGCAGCCCGCCTACATTATGATGTGACTTTATTACGGCTCCGTCCTTGCCCATCCCGCTTTCCACAACATCCGGATAGATCGTGCCCTGGGCCATGTACTTAAAGCCGCCTCCATCAGCAAGACGTCTCGCCTCATTTCCGAAAATCTCCACAAATTTATTACCGATAAGCTTCCGCTTGGTTTCCGGTTCACTGACCCCCTTCAGCATCGCAAAATAGTCGTCACCGGCATTCACACGGATAAAGTTCAGATCCCCGAACTGACCACCCGGTCCGAATACTGCTTCAACCTCGTCTCCTTCATTCTTTCTCATAAGACCGTGGTCAACAAAGACGCAGTAAAGCTGCTTTCCAACAGCCTTTGACAAAAGAACCGCCGTAACCGTGGAATCCACCCCGCCGGAAAGACCGAGAAGAACACGGTCTGAGCCGATCTTCTCTCTAAGCTCCTTTATGGTCTCCTCCGCGAAGGATGCCATCTTCCAGCTTCCGCTGCAGCCGCAAACGTCAATAACAAAGCGCCTGATCATCTCTGATCCATGCTCGGTATGCTCAACCTCAGGATGCAGCTGAAGGGCATACAGCTTCTTCTCTTCATTCTCCATAGCTGCAACGGGGCAATTGGGCGTATGTGCCGTTACCTCAAAACCCTGAGGTACTTTCTCAATATAATCCGTATGGCTCATCCATACCGTGATGACAGAAGCAGCACCATCAGATGCTCCGGTATTCACATCCCTGAATAAAAGTGATGAACCTTTATCTATGCTTACATCAGTATGCCCGTACTCGCTGGCAGGAGCTGTTTTTACCACTCCGCCCAAAAGATACGCCATCAGCTGCGCGCCGTAGCAGATACCGAGAACCGGAACCCCTAAATCAAATATCCCGGGGTCAAAGGAAGGTGACTCCGGGGAATAAACGCTGTTTGGTCCACCTGTAAGAATAATGCCCTTCGGTGACAGCTCTTTTAATCTATCCAGTCCGATGGATGATGGATGGATCTCGCAGTATACGCTCTGCTCTCTGACCCTTCTCGCAATGAGCTGCTTATACTGTCCGCCAAAATCAAGTACGATTATCTTTTCCTGAATCATAGCCCTCCGGCTTCTCCTTTCTGAAATCAGATCCTTAGGCTGCAAATAAATAATACTGCGGCATTGTCAGTCCTTATAAGTCTCCTTAAGCCTGGTGAGCGCCCTGGCCATTGAGGCCTTTGACATTTTGTACTCCTCAATGGAATGCTTTTGCCTTAACTGTTCCTTTGCGCGCTCCAGGGCAGCCTTCGCCCTGTTCCTGTCTATGTCCTCCGGTCTCTCGCAGGTATCTACTAGAACCGTGCATCTGTTATTTGCGACCTGTGCGGTTCCGATACCAACAATATAACGGTGCCACTCGAAATCCGGCGTCATAAACCTGAGAGACCCCAGATCTACTGCTATCACCATCTCCTCGTGATGTGCCTGGATCTCCAACTGGCCGTCAATGGTATTAAAAATGACCGTTCGTATCTTTCCCTCAAAAATAATCCCGTGACTGGCGATTATCCTGAAAAAATAAGTATTGCTCATTAAAGCTTTTTCGCTTTCTCTGCCACGTCCTCTATGGTTCCCACGTTGAAAAACGCTTCCTCGGGATAATGATCGGCATCCCCGTTGATGATAGCCTGAAAGCCCTTTATGGTGTCCTTCACTTCCACATACTTGCCCGGTGTTCCGGTAAAGTTCTCCGCCACATGGAAGGGCTGTGAAAGGAATTTCTGGATCTTTCTTGCACGTAAAACCGTCTGCTTATCCTCTTCCGAAAGCTCTTCCATACCGAGTATGGCTATGATATCCTGAAGCTCCTTGTATTTCTGAAGGGTCTGCTGGACCTTCAATGCGGTATCATAATGATCCTCTCCAACGATCTCGGGCTCCAGGATCCTGGAGCTGGACTCCAGAGGGTCAACTGCCGGATAAATACCCTGCTCCACTATTTTCCTGGAAAGGACCGTTGTTGCGTCAAGGTGGGCAAAGGTGGTCGCCGGCGCAGGATCCGTAAGGTCATCGGCGGGAACGTATACTGCCTGTATGCTTGTGACCGAACCCTCTCTTGTGGATGCTATCCTTTCCTGCAGCTCTCCCATATCATTGGCAAGAGTGGGCTGATAACCAACTGCCGATGGCATACGGCCAAGCATAGCCGAAACCTCACTTCCCGCCTGTACAAATCTGAAGATATTGTCGATAAAGAGAAGAACATCCCTGTGTTCTACATCTCTAAAGTACTCAGCCATGGTAAGCCCGGTCTCGGCAACCCTCATTCTGGCTCCCGGGGGCTCATTCATCTGTCCAAAAACAAGCGCGGTTTTTTCCAGGACGCCGGATTCTCTCATTTCAGACCAGAGGTCATTTCCCTCACGGGAACGTTCCCCAACTCCGGTAAATATCGAGTATCCTCCATGCTCCGTGGCAATATTGGTTATAAGCTCCTGAATAAGAACCGTCTTTCCCACGCCGGCTCCTCCGAAGAGCCCTACCTTTCCTCCCTTGGAATAGGGTGCCAGAAGATCTATGACCTTGATCCCGGTTTCCAGGATCTCCTGAACCGGAGACTGATCCTCAAACCTGGGCGGCTCCCGGTGGATAAGCCACTTCTCGCCCTCATTAATATCCTCTCCATGATCAATGGTATCTCCAAAAACATTGAAAAGTCTGCCTAGGGTGCGCTTACCTACCGGAACCTTTATGGGGCCGCCGTTATCATGGACCGGCATATCCTTATGAAGTCCCTCGCTGGCAGTGAGCATTATACAGCGTACAACTCCGTCACCCACATGCTGCGACACCTCCATAAAGCCCGTCACTCCGTTATTATCAACTGTCAGGGCATCCCTTATATACGGCAGATTCCTCTTATCAGGAAATTCCACATCCACCACCGGTCCGAGGACCTGTATTATTTTTCCGTCACTGATGACAGTATCCGCTTGTCTCATGCTCTTCTCTTTTTCCTTTGTCTCTGTGCCCTGGCACCGCTGCACACCTCAGTGATCTCCTGGGTAATGGCTGCCTGCCGTACACGGTTATACCTGATGTTTAACGTGTGGAGTATCTGATTCGCACTGTCATTTGCAGACTGCATGGCGCTCATTCTGGCTGACTGCTCACAGCAGAAGGACTCTACCAATGCACTGAAAATATAGCCGTTTATACAGTTCGGAACCACCGCTTTTATTACATCCTCAGGGGAAGGAACAAGCTGGAATTCCTCCTGATAAACATCTGCAGGGATATTCATTATAGATGCCTGCTTCAATGGGAGGAGCCTGTGAAGCATTGGCTGCATCTCCGCGCTGCTGACCATTATGGTATAAACGATATAAAGCTCCTGTATCTGCTCCGTTTCAAATAATTCAAGCAGTCTTAAGGTAATAACCCTCGACCTGTGAAGCGTCGGGTTCTGCGCTGTATACAGAAATTCCTCGTCAATCGGAATATGCTTATTCTCAAAATACTTTCTGCCGAGCTCTCCTACCACAAAGAGCTTGGAATTCTTGTATTTTGACATCTCTTCTTCGGTAAGCTTCAGTACATTATGGTTATAGGAACCTGCAAGACCTTTATCTGCGGTGATAACAAGAAAGCCTGCGGTTCTCTCATTTTCAATGTCATCATCATAATTCCTGAAGTAAATACTGTTTACCCCTGAAACATGCCGGCTCAGACGCTCCGTCATAGCCTGCATACCGTAAAAGTACGGCTCTGTATTCTCGAGCTCCTTCTTCGCCTTCCTGAGCTTAGTAGACGAAATGAGATACATGGCATTGGTGATCTTCTGGGTTTCCTTTATACTGTTTATCCTGTCCTTTATCTCCTTGGTATTCGCCATAAGACCTGTGCCTTACTTTTCTTTCCATTTTCCGTCTTTGAACTCTTTGACGCAGTTAATTATCTTTTCCGTCAGATCCTCGTCCAGCATCTGTCTCTGGTCAATGGTCCTGACAATATCCCCATGTATCTTTTCCATATACTCCAGCATTCCCTTTTGGAATTCGCCGACCTTTTTCTTCCCTATATCATCCAGAAGCTTATTATTAGCCGCCACAAGAGAGATAACCTGCTCTGCCAGGGAAAGTGGATGCTCCAGGGGCTGCTTCAGAAGCTCCATAAGCGCTTCTCCATGGGAAAGCATGGCTTTCGTTGCAGGATCCAGATCGGATGAAAACTGTGTGAAAACGGCCATTTCCCTGTACTGTGCCAGATCTATACGCAGAGATCCCACAGCCTTTTTCATAGCCTTGCTCTGGGCGGCACCACCCACTCTGGAAACAGACAGACCCACATTGACTGCCGGACGCTGTCCTTCAAAGAACAGGTCACTTTCCAGGAATATCTGTCCATCGGTTATGGAGATAACGTTCGTAGGGATATAATCCGACACATCACCTGCCTGTGTCTCAATAACAGGAAGTGCAGTCAGGGAGCCTCCGCCCAGTTCAGGTGAAAGTCTGCTGGATCTTTCCAGGAGTCTTGAATGCAGATAGAATACATCCCCGGGATAAGCCTCTCTTCCGGGAGGACGCCCGAGAAGAAGGGAAATCGCCCGGTAAGCAACTGCGTGCTTTGACAGATCATCATACACTATCAGTACGTCATCACCCTTATACATGAACTGCTCTGCAATAGCCGTTGCCGAATATGGCGCTATATACTGCAGGGGAGCCGGGTCGCTGGCCGTTGCGGAAACAACGATTGTGTACTCCATGGCGCCGACTTTCTTCAGGGTGGAAACTATCTTTGCAACGGTAGATGCCTTCTGTCCTATCGCCACATACACACACTTAACGTTTTTGCCCTTCTGATTGATTATGGTATCCGTGGCGATTGACGTCTTTCCGGTCTGCCGGTCCCCGATTATCAGCTCTCTCTGACCCCGTCCTATGGGAAACATGGAATCTATGGCAAGTATTCCCGTTTCCAAAGGAACACCCACAGACTTTCTGTCAACTATACCCGGTGCGGGAAATTCTATGGGACGATGGCCCACCGCCTTTATCTTCCCGAGTCCGTCAATAGGTTCCCCTAATGCATTTATCACTCTTCCGAGAAAATCATCACCTACGGGAATGCTGGCCCTCTTGTGCGTGCGAACCGCTCTCATGCCTTCCCTTATATCCTGCTCCCGCCCAAAAAGGATACAACCAACCTTATCAATCTCAATATTCTGGACCATACCTCTGGTACCGTCATCAAATATTACAACCTCGCCATATTCTGCGTGGTCGATACCCTTGAGCTCTGCAATTCCGTCCCCGACGAAATCAACACGCCCCACCTCGTTTGATTCGGCATGGAGTTCAAAATCATTTACCTCTGCCTTCAGAATGTCCAGAAGATCCTTCTCGTCATACTGGGTTTCCCTCAGAACATTCTCTATAAGCTTCTCGAACTGGCCTGTCCTTCCGGCATTACTCCAGTCATATATGAGCCCTCTGGCTGTCAGAATAAAGCCTCCGCCAATGGAGGGATCCTCTGTAAGCTTGAGCCTGACCTCCGATGCATCAAATTTTTTCCGGATGAATTCCCTTATCCGCTCCAGCTGGGAATCGTCCGGCAATGTGACATATCTGAGCTCGGCTTTAACTCTTTTCAGTTTTTCCGTGGCATCACCTGCCATCTTCTTCACCCGCCTTGCTCAAAAACTCTTCGATAAGATTTTTATCCGTTTCTGCATCTGATTTTGCAGCCACCATTTTTTTTGCCACTGCAGAAACGATGTCTGCGATCTTTCTTTCCTGTTCGGCGTCACGTATGGCAGCCACCATGTCGGCCTTTCTTCCCGCGTCCTCCAATATCTGGTCTGCACGGGTATTCGCAGCCTCGACGATCCGGTCGTATTCCTCGGAAGCCTTCCTGTTGGCCTCAGAAAGCCTTCTCTTCTCTTCCTCTTCGATCTCAGTCACCTTTTCGTCATACTTACGCTTCAGTGCCTCTGCCTCTTCAGCATTTTTTTCGGCCATTTCCTTATTCTCGATTATCTTTTTTGCGCGTGCCTGCAGTATCCTGTCCACCGGTGCAAAAAGAAATTTCTTCAGAATAAGAAACAGGATCAGAACATTTGCTATGGTTATAGCTATTGAAACAGGGTGTATGGAAACGATACCCATGAATCAACCTCCTTAATTCATATAATCCCGGTCAGATCATTTCCCGAGTACGAAGATAATAAGTATCGCTGTTACCAGCGCGTAGATAGCCGTTGCCTCCGCCAGAGCGGCTCCAAGGATCAGTGTTGTTCTGATCTTTCCCTCAGCCTCCGGCTGTCTTGCAACCGCATCCGTAGCTTTGGCGGTAGCGATACCGATACCTACTCCGGCTCCCACACAACCAAGGGCCGCGATTCCTGCGCCTATTGCCGTTAAACTCATATTGCTTCCTCCTTATTCTTCTACTGCTTCACTTAAATAAATTGATGTCAGAAAAACAAAAACATATGCCTGTAAAAGGGCGTCAAATATCTCAAAATAACAACTGAAGGGAATGGGGATCGCAAAAGGAACCAGGATCTTCAGAAGCTCCATAATGATGAAGCCGCCGAATATATTCCCGAAAAGCCGCATACAGAGCGACAGGGGTTTGATCACTATTTCAAGTATATTGATCGGGGTAATAACTGCAATGGGTTTTGTAAATGATTTAAGCCAGCCTCCAACACCCTTTCTCTTGATTCCCGCGATCTCTACCATAACTATACTCATTAATGCCAGAGCAATGGTAACATTGAGATCTTTTGTAGGGGGCTTCATAAAGGTATAATTATCGGAAACCGCCGTTTCTATCAGAGCAGAAAGGTTTGCGATCCCGATAAAGAAGATCATTGTAATGGTAAACCAGGAATATCCCACGGCCTCGTCCCCCAGCATGCTGTGGGTCATGTTTCTGATCCACGTCACAAAGGCTTCCACCGCCAGCTGACGCTTTCCCGGATTTTCCACAGTAAATCCTCTTGTAAGGATAATGCACGCCACCAGTACAATGATAAGCAGTATCCAGGTATTAAAGATCGATTCCGTAATAACCGCAGGTCCTATGGAAAAGAGAGTATTGACCCCCAGTTCCTCTACAAGCTTTTCACCTAAATCCAACCTTTTTTCCTCCACTCAGTATAATGCCGTGGTCTGTTCCGGTTCATTCCTTAACCGAAACTGTATCTGATTATACTCCTTTATTTTCCAATCGTAAACGAATAAAACGAGAAGTTATGTCAACTTATGTCAGCATTTGTAAAAGTTCACCCGGCATCCTGAAATCTTTCCTGATCGTTGAGAAGATTCTTCTGGCTCCGCCCTCAGAATGACAAAGTTGAAGGATGACATGAGAACTGTTACCGGCTGTTGAAGAACACGGGCAGAGCATTGTAAATATATTCCACTGAAGAATTGAAATCATGTATTCCTCCGTTTTTCAGATAGTAAACCACATGCTCCGGAGTGAAAACATTACTTCTCGACAGCATCTCATTCATCTGATTATTCATCTGACCGAAAAGAGAGTCATTTGTTCCGGTACAGGCATAGATATAATACCCTTTTTCATTTAAGTCGTTATCCCTTATAAGCTTTTCAAAAAAATCACAGGTTTCCTTTGTCTGATAATCCCCATATCCTCCAAAGTACCAGCAGGATGCACTCATAGGTGCATAGTAATGGATAAAATCATAGTTATAGCAGAACTCAAACCAGGTAGCTACCGCCCCCAGGGAAAAGCCGCCGAAAGCCCTGTGATCCCTTGATGCCATAAGATCCTTCTTCGATGCGGAAGCTGCATAGGTATGATACTGTCCTTCCACCGCGGGCATGAGATGATTCGCAAAATCATTATGAAACTGCCTGACCTCACTTTCGGAACGTATAAAATCCTGAGGTGAATTATCGGCATCAAATGTAGCGGCAACTACAATGACCGGCGGAATATCCCCGGCTTCTATCATATGATCCAGCATATTCTTTGCCTTACCGCCGCCCTCGTTAAACAGCTGGTCCGCGGTACACTCCAGGCCGTGCATCATATAGAATATGTTGTAGCGCTTGTTTTTGTCCTTGGAATCATATCCATAAGGAAGATACACAAAGGCTGTTTTGGTGATATCGTTCCCCTCTCCGGCGTAGTCCTTTGAGGAATAGCTTACCCTTTCAACCGTGCCTTTCCTGTTTGTTTCTGAAAAATAGCTTGCGGGCACCGGATTTGTCCAGCCCTTCTGAGGAAGGGATCCAGCAGGAAGATTCTCCACTATTGCTCCGGTATCCCTGAATATGGTAAAGGTCCTCGGCTTTTCCAAAGCAGTCCTTTTTGCGTTGCCGGCATAAACGCATAATTTTCCACTAAAAATAAAAATCGTGGTAAGCAATAATGCAGCTATTATTCTTTTTCCGTTAATCCGACCTATATCGCTCAGCATCTTTTCAATTCAATCTAATAAGAAATTATGGTAAATATTCAGAGCAGTCAATTTCAAACTGCAAGGAAAGTCTTAATACCCAGGCATTTGGGCATTTCTGATTATTCTATCAAATATAGAGATAACAGTAAACGTGCGCCGTCAGGCGCACAAAAAATCCCCAGACGATCACTGTTGATCATCTGAGGATCTTAGAGGCGACAACCAGAATCGAACTGGTGATACGGGTGTTGCAGACCCTTGCCTTACCGCTTGGCTATGTCGCCACGTCGCCTTATTGGGTGAGTGTAGCGTTCTGTAAGCCCTTCGGGCTTACTGCGCGGTGCATCTGCTTCGCCTTTGGCTACACAGTAGATTTTACCAATCTGCGTTCTGTAAGCCCTTCGGGCTTACTGCGCGGCACATCTGCTTCGCAGATGTGTCGCATGTACTCCCCGAGTTGGGCTCGAACCAACAACCCCGCGGTTAACAGCCGCGTGCTCTACCATTGAGCTATCGAGGATTATTTCAAGGAGGGACCCGCGCGAAGCGTGGGAGGATCCCTTGAAATCCTGTACGCCTTGTACCTCAAAAACCGAATATCGAAAAAGATCCTGCATCTATTGGCTACACAGTAAGTTCTACCAATCTGCGTTCTGTAAGTGCTTCGCACTTACTGTGCGGCACATCTGCTTCGCAGATGTGTCGCAAAATCTGCGTTCTTATAGGAAAAGCTATCGACCTATTAGTAATGGTCAGCTCCATGCATTACTGCACTTCCACCTCCATCCTATCTACCCTGTACTCTTCAGGGGGTCTCCCGGATTGCTCCGTGGATATCTCATCTTGGG
>Ga0310695_10003397_pt1 | contig 31301 bp, 23 predicted proteins | sample RumenRJG_04DNA_FD_203882 | JGI IMG/M metagenome (GOLD analysis project Ga0310695, IMG submission 203882) | Bovine rumen microbial communities from Lethbridge, Alberta, Canada - RJG_04 (v2) (version 2) | ecosystem: Host-associated > Mammals > Digestive system > Stomach > Rumen | place: Canada...
GTTACTCCCAAATTCCAGCCATCAAGTGTTAAAAATCAAAAGTTATTGAAAATGAGCGCTTTATGCGCAGTTAGTATTAGATATTCCTGGTTGTTTATACCCGTTTAGATACAGTAACTAAATGCAAAATCGCCGATGCTTTTTACACTGTTAGGTATTATGACTGAGGTCAGACCAGAACAGCCCCGAAACGCACTATGTCCAATGCTTTCTACACTATTTCCTATGGTGACTGAGGTCAGGCCAGAACAGCTCTGAAACACATAGTTATCAATGCTCTTCACACTGTTCGGTATGGTAATGGAGGTCAGGCCACTGCATTCCTCGAAAGCACCCATTCCAATGCTCGTTACACTATTTCCTATGGTGGCTGAGGTCAGACCATAACAATATTCGAACGCGCTGCTTCCAATGCTCGTTACACTATTCGGAATGGTGACTGAGGTCAGACCAGAACAATGACAAAACGCACCTTGTCCAATGCTCGTCACACTATTCGGAATGGTGACGGAGGTCAGACCAGAACAGCTAAAGAACGCATGATCTCTAATACTCGTTACACTATTTGGAATGACCAAATCTTTTATTTCCTTACCATTCAGGTATAAATGATGAGCATAAAAAAGCGGATTTGAATATATATTATCAAAATTGATATTACACCATGCTGCAAGATCTAATATGTTGACCGAGGTCAGACCAAAACAATCTTTGAAAGCATTATCTAAAATAACCGTCATACTGTTTGGTATGGTAATCTTGGTCAGACCAGAACACCCCTCGAACGCATTTTGTCCAATACCTGTTACGGTGTATGGTATGGTAACAGATGTCAGACCAGAGCAATCGTAGAATGCATAACTTTGTATGGCTATTACATTATATTGGATACCCTCATAGATTACTGAGGCTGGGATTTCCACACTGCCCGAATATTTTTCATAGGGCTTTTTTGTCACCGCGGCAACATTTTTATTAGAAACGAGTTCATAAGATATCCCATCAATCTCAACAAAATCTGCACTTGCCACCATCGGCAGCAAAAACATCACGAGTAATAGTAATTGTTTCTTCATAATCATAAATTTTTAGTTATTATTAGTAATTAATATGCGTTTCGCCGGACCATTCGGTCTTGAAATAGACATTACCAATCTGGACCACACCGTATTTGGTGCAGGCGCTATCAAGATTATCGATGGTGGGGGCATAGCAAGCCACAAAAGTCAGGGTAAACAGGCAAATAAGGGCGCAGAGCGCGCTCCTCAGCGAGAGACACAAGAAAACCCTGCCACAAAAGACATCGGCCTGATGCAGCAGGGGTGAGTGAGGGTTTGCCGTTCCCGTGAATTTACTGTTTACATAATTTCTACAAATAGGGGGGGGTAATTCTTGTAAGCCCCTCATATTCAGTGCCTTATTTATTGTTCCGGTTCGTGTCATATCTTCGTTTGTCGATTTCTATTTGGCAAAGTTAGGCATTTTATTTGATATGGGCAAATTTTTGGTCTGCTTTTTGATTTTGGCAGTTGGCCAAAAATTTTCGGCGATGACGAAGAAGTAAAGAAATTTCCGTTAAAATCGAAAGGTTCGTTTAACATATTTTAGACGGCTTAACGATTCCCGGTCATTTTGGTTACTCGGTCATTTCCGGGCGTTTGCCGGCGAACAGATTGTAAAATATCCCAAATGTTTGGCAGTCTCGGCAATTATTCGAAACTTTCACCTTTGGTGAAGGTTCTCCGACCTAAAGGTGCGGAGTGTGGCGTTGCGATCTCCCGCTCGAAAGAACAAAGAAAAGTGAACTTTCCTTTGGTTCTTCGCTCACTTATTCGTACCTTTGTGGTCGATATGAAGATAATAACCAGCATATTGAAACCCCTGATGCCGATACTCGCGGCAGCATACGGTTTTGGACTTATATACGTGACGGCGCTGCCGTTGGATGGTGACACCCCGACCATTGCCAGCGATTTGCTATCGTGCCTGATCACATTGGTCTGCATCATACTGACGTTTTTCCTTGTGAAACGTGTTGAGCCGAAATGGTTCACCTCAGCCAGTCAATTCTCGCTGAAAATGCCGAAATGGCCAATCATCATCGGGCTGTTGATGATAGCTCCTTTGTGGCTTGTCGCAGAGGGATATCTCGTCTATGGTCTCACGTCGCTCTTCCACACCGTGCAGCTGGAAACGGTGACCTACACGACATCAGAGCTGCGTGAAGACCTGATTGCCAGCATCCATGCCGTGTTGCTGGCTCCCGTGCTCGAAGAGTTGTGTTTCAGGCAAATGGCCATCTCGCCCTTCCGTCGGCGAGGTGCTCAGGTTGCTGTTTGCGTGGTGATGGCTGTGCTGTTCGGCATGCTTCATGTGCGTAACTTCCCCGGTGCATTCCTTGCTGCTATGGCATATGGTCTGGTGTTCATCTGGTCGCGGAACATCTGGTATGGCATCGCACTCCATGCAGGACACAATCTGACGGCTACGCTCCTTGCAATCTACTGCTGGCTGGGGCTTGGCAACATGCAAATGGCAAAAATACCAGTCATCTTCCTGACCGATGCACCAGTCATCGTCGGCAGTGTTGTACTGGCCATTGCGGGTGTCTTGGTAGTTTTGCAGCGTCAAACGGATAAAATGAAACATATACATAGATGAAACAGGAAATTAATCCCAAGGACACCAATAGAGCCATCGCCTTCGAGTTGTGGACGAAGTCGCCTATGCCGATGGTGACGCTTACCAAGACCTTCGACGTAACGCGACTCTGTAAGGTGAGTCGTAGTCGTGGGTTAAAATTCAATATGTTGCTGTGCTGGTGCATCGGCAAGGCTGCCTCAGGGATAGAGGAGTTTTACATGTTGCCCAAGGACGGGAAACTGTACAAATACGACCGCATGGCCATTAATGTGATAGCGGACAACGTAAAGGGCGGACTCAGTTTCTGCGACGTTGCCGTCAGCGACGACCTGGAGCGGTTTAATGCCAATTACCTGCATCTGACAGAGACCATCAGCCAGACTTGTCAGGACATCCTCGACGATGAAGCCGTCATCGTGGGCACATCGGCAGTGACTGGCACGGAACTCGACTGCATCGTCAACCAATACAACGGCATCTTCACCAATCCCTTCCTCGCTTGGGGCCGCTACCGCAAAGGCTGGCTGAAGACGACGCTCCCCATCTCCTTCCAGTTCCATCACGCCCAGATGGACGGCAAGCACGCCACCAGATTCCTGGAAGAATTGCAGAAAACAATTAATACGATATAAATAAGGATTTCAACTTTCTCAAGTTGTAGGAGTTAAGGAGTTGAGCGAATGCGAAACTTAAATTACTAACATAAAAAATTATGAACAAGACTGTATTGATTACTGGAGCAACAAGCGGGATAGGACTTGCTTGTGCAAAGAAGTTTGCCGAGAATGGCGACAAGGTGATATTGACTGGCAGAAACGAACAGCGACTGTCGGAGATTCGTAAGGCACTGGAGGCGAAGGGCGCAAAGGTGCTGACGCTGGCGTTCGACGTGAGAGACCGCGAGAAGGTGACGAAGTACATCCATGAATTGCCGGCAGAATGGCAGGAGATAGACGTGCTGGTGAACAACGCCGGACTGGCGCTGGGGTTGGAACCGGAGTATGAGGGCAATATGGACGACTGGGAAACGATGATTGACACGAACATCAAGGGGCTGCTGACGATGACACGCCTCGTGGTGCCGGGGATGGTGGCGCGCAATCGCGGACACATCATCAATGTCGGTTCTGTGGCAGGCGATGCTGCCTATGCCGGCGGTAACGTCTATTGTGCCACGAAGGCTGCCGTGAAAGCACTCTCCGACGGATTGCGCATCGACGTGGCCAATACCGCCATCCGCGTGACAAACCTGAAGCCCGGACTGGTGGAGACGAACTTCAGCAATGTCCGATTCCACGGTGATAACGACCGGGCCGCCACGGTATATAAGGGCATCAAACCCCTGACGGGTGATGATATTGCCGACGTTGCCGTATATGCCGCCAATGCTCCTGAGCACGTACAGATTGCCGAGGTGCTGATACTGGCAACGCATCAGGCCAGCGGCAGCGTCATCGTGCGTCAGAACTTGTAGGCGACAGTGCCCATGAACCAACGGCCGCGCTGTGGGACGAGGCATGTGGACATGCCGCTCTGGCGGTAGGAGTGGTTGAGGAGGTTCTTGACGTCGAGGGTGAAGGTGACATTGCCGAGATGATAGCTGGCGCCGACGTCGAAGAGGACGCGGGCAGGGAGGGTGTCCTCGGAATACAGCGTGGGCTTAATCTCATTGGCATACGCCACGAAGTAGTTAATCTGCTCCTCATATTTTGCGATGACGGCGGGGTCGGGGTTGAGGTTCTGCATATATTCGGTAAGCCTCATCATATGCTCGGCCAACATGTTGACAGTGCTGGTATAGACACCATACGGGAGGATGTTGAGATAGGAGTAGTGCTGGCGTCCCTCGAAACCGATATGGGCATGGAGACGGAGGTCGCGCGAGGCCTGCCAGGCTACGACGCCGTTGGCGGTGACGACGGGGATGTTGAGCGCGTAGTCGTAAGAGGTGTATGCTTGTTTGTTTTGACTGACGTCCTGAATGGTGGCGTTGAGGTTTGCCGACCAGCGCCTACGCTGGTATTTAGCGGAGAATTCGAGTCCGTAGGTATCGATGAAACCAGTGTTGGTATGTTCGATGAGCTGCGGGATGATGAGGTCCTTGGCGTAGTTGTAGAATGCGTTGACCTCAAGGTCGAGTCCGGGAATCCACTGTGTGGCTCCGAAGGTGAGCTGCCAGGAATTGAGTGTCTCAGGGTCGAGTTCGGTGGCATACTGCGTATAGCCCAACATGGATGCGAGGAAGAGGTTGATTTTGCGATAGAAGTATGGTGCGTCGATGAAGGCCTTGGAATAGGAGAGCTTGACGTTCCACTTGGGCTGGAGATAGATGAGTGCGAGACGTGGTGAGAACTCGCGGATTTTGGAGCCGTCGTAGCGGTTTTTGTAGTCGAAGCGCAGACCGGCATTGAGGATGAACGACCGCCAGTGGTGCTTGAGCTGGATGAAGCCGTTGAGGTTGCTCTCGTGGCCTTTGCCGAGCATGGGGATGGTGTCGTTTTCGGTGGTGAGCTTGGTGAAGTTGTAACCGAAGGTGTAGCGGACGTCGTCGAGCTGGAAGTAGCTGTATTCGGCACCGAAGGTGAGCAGACCGCGGTGGGTACCGTTGTCGATGTAGTTCCAGTCGCCCTGCAGCTTGCCGCCGAGGGTGTGTTCCTGTCCGTTGATGTAGCGCGAGATGCCTTGGGTGCCGCTCAGCTGTTGCTGGACGGATTGGGGGACGGGGAGCACTGCGGCCAAAGAGGTGACTTCGGGTTCGCTGATGACCTGATAGTGGGTAAGGTCGCTGTTGTCGTAGGTGACGGTGCCGCGAAGATAGACGTTGCCGACCTGTTGTCCGTAGCTGAGATTGGCATGGTGGGAGAGGGTAGTGAATCCGGGATGGAGGCCGTTAAAGGTACGATATTTGTCGAAAGTGTACGGCGAGAAGGTGTAGCTCATGGTGAAGGGGGAGGTGACCTGCGAGAAAGCCGAGTTGTAGAAGAACTGCAGGTTCTTGTACTTCATCTGTATGCCGACGTCGTAGCTGGGCTTGGGACCGATGCCGCCGATGGTGACGTCGTCGCCCATCATCTGCATACCGGTGTCTTCCTGTGGAATATAGACGCTTTCGCCACTGGCTTTGTAGATGTTGCCCCAGATGAGCAGGTCGAGGTCGAAATAGCGTTTGCCGAACATGACGTTGCCCATAATCTGTCCGTAGTTGCCTGCTCCGACACGGGCTTCGACACCGTCGACTTCGGCACCGGGAAGGGTGATGACGTTGACGACGGCGGTGAGTGATACGCCGCCATAGAGTGACGATGCGGGACCGCGCAGCACCTCAATCTGGCGCACCTTGTCGAGCGACATGCTGAAGTCGGGTGCGGCGATGTTGGTGGCAAAGCTGTTGAGCCGGTGGCCGTTGAGCATGATGAGGATTTTCTCCTGTCCGTTGCTGTAGATGCCACGCATGGCGATGTTGATGTCGTCGTTGCCGTCGACGATATTCATGCCAGGGACGTAGGTGACCAGCACCTCCTGCAGGTTGCGGGCGCCGCAGTCCTGAATCATCTCACGCGTAATGAGGGTAGTGGGCACAGGCACCTCGTTGAGCGACTCTGCCTGACTGGATGCCGTGGTGATGGTGGCCGTGCGACCGGCCTTGAGGCTCTCGACCATATCGATGAAGCGCTGTGGGTCGGAGAGTGTGGTGCTGTAGTAGGGATTGATGTCGAGCATGAGCTGTACGCAGCGCTCGGCAGCGTCGGTGTTGTCGAGGGTCAGTTCGCAGAGCGACAGCAGACGGTAGGCACTGAGTCGGAGACTGAGGGGGAAATCGTTCATGTTGGCGGTGAGCGTCCGGCGTGCATCGTCAATCCTGCCGATGCTGTAGTCCTGTTCGGCCTGGTCGTAGATGGCGCGATAGCTTTCGTCTTCCGTCTGTGCCACCGACGTCATGGTGATGGCGAAGAACAATATAATAAGGTATAGTCGTTTGTTCATGATTTCCTGACGGGAATGGTGATGGTGAATGTGGTGCCTTGATTGAGCGTGGACTCGAAGGTGAGACGGCCGTGATGTTTCTGTTCGATGATATCGCGGGTAATGCTCATGCCGAGGCCGGTACCCTTGCCGATGGGCTTGGTGGTGAAGAAGTTCTCGAAGAGGCGGGCCTTGACGTCGTCGCTCATGCCTTCGCCATTGTCGGCGATGGTGATGGTGAGCTGGTCGCCGTCCATGGCCGTGGTGACGTCGATGGCGGGATGATAGTCGTCGCCTTCGCTGAGCGTGCGCTGGTGGACGGCATAGCAGGCATTGTTCATGAGGTTGAGCACTGCACGGCTGAGGTCCTGCGGTATGACCATCATCAGTGGCAGGCCGTCCTGAAGGTTTTCGTGGATGGTGATGTTGAACGTCTTGTCCTTGGCGCGCATGGCGTGATAGGAGAGCCAGACGTACTCGTGGACGATGCGGTTGACGTCGGAGGGCAGGAACTCGTCCTCCTTGCCGCGCGAGACGAGGAGGATGCCCTGGATGATGCTGATGGCTCGTTCGCCGTGTTCGACGATCTTCGCCATGTTGTCGTGCAGGCCGTTCATGATGTCGGCCACGTCCTCACGGTCGTCGTCTGACAGCTTGTCGGCATTGTCGTCGATGATTTCCGTCAGGTCGCGCAACAGCTTGTTGGACATCTTGCTGAAATTGATGACGAAATTCAGTGGGTTCTGTATCTCGTGTGCAATGCCGGCGCTGAGCATGCCCAGCGAGGCCAGCTTCTCTTGTTGCTGCAACTGCTGTTTTAATTGTTCAATATCAGTCATAACTCTCAATTCTTAGTTCGCGGAAGGTTAATCGTAAATTCCGTATATTCGTGTTTCACGGACTGGACGCTGATGGTGCCGCCGTGGTTCTGTACGATTTCGTGGCAGAGGTAGAGTCCGACACCGGCGGCCTCGCCGGTGGTCTTCGTCGTGAAGAAGGGGTCGAAAATCTTGTCGATAATGGTCTGCTCGATGCCGATGCCGTTGTCGCGGAATACGAGGTGCACCTGCTGGGCTTCGAGGGTGACACGCAGCGATACCTCGGGCTGGTAGGGCGTGTCGGGGTTGCGCTTGCGCTGTTTCACGACGGCATACACGGCGTTGCCGAGAATGTTCATGAAGGTCTTGCTGAGCTGTTCGGCATTGCCATTGATGTGGATATCCTCTTTGGGGATGTCGAAAACGACGCGGATGGCATCCTGGGCTATCTCCTTCTCGAAATAGGTGTTGACCATCTGCTCGTCCTGCTGGAGAATGGGATTGAGCAGCATGGGAATGATGCCGCCGGAACGGTCCTTGAGCATTTCCTCCATGGCCTTCAGCGTGCGCGTGGTATTGGCACCGTGCTCGCTGACTTTCTCGAGGTTGCCCTTGAGCATGTCGAGCACTTCGATGGTATCGTCGTAGTTGTCGGGATCCATGTGTTCCTTTTCGTCCTCGACGTTGGCCTTTACGTCGCCAACCAGTCCCTGCGAGAGCTTCGAGAAGTTGTTGATGTAGTTGAGGGGATTGAGAATGCGGTCGATGAGTCCCTGGGTGAGCTTACCCACCGTGGCCATCTTCTCCAAACGGACAACTTCGGTGGTGCGTTCCTGCACGAGGTTCTCCAAGCGTTGCTTATCCTTCTCGAGACGGCGCAGACGGAGCTGGAGGAGTGCGTAGACGACGATGGCCGCCAGGAGCAGGTAGAGGAGTATCATGTACCATCGGAGGTAGAGTGGTGCTGCGATGCTGAAGTTGATGCTGACGATGTCGGACACCTGTCCGAAGGCATCGCGGGCCTGTACCTCGAAGATGTATTTGCCGTAGGTGAGGTTGCTGAACTCTTCGCGGGTGTAGAATTCCCATGGCGACCAGTAGCCGCCGTTAATGCGGGTGCGATACTGCGTCGGGAGCAGCAGGCTGGGGAAGTCGATGGAGTAGTTGAAGATGATGTGGTGTTCGATGCTCGGCAGTTCGTCGAGTTTGTGTGGCTGTGGGCCGTAGCCACCCCAGATGACGCTGTCGCCGCGCAGCAGGATGGAGCGAAGCAGCAGTCGGGGCTTTGCGCTCTTGGATGTTTCCTTGAAATTGCGGTTGACGATGTTGACGCCCTTGTCGCCGCCTATCCACAGGAGATTACCGTCGGTGAGTATGGCGCGGACGGAGTAGTCCATGAGCGGATAGACGAATGCGGACTGCTCTGCATTGCGTGTCCCGTTCTTATAGGCGTAGAGGCTTTTGCCCTTGTTGTCGGTGAGCCACGTGACGTCCTGCGTGTCATGATAGGAGAACGCGGGATAGCCGATGGGGGTTGTGGTATTGATGCTGATGGGCATAAGTTTGTCGCCGAAGTCGACGAGTGTCGATATTTCGTCTTTGCCGTCTTGGGTGAATGGTTCGAAGACGCCCGAACCCTTGTCGCGCCACAGTTTGCCGTAGAGGTTCTGCAACCAGATGCTGCCCGACGGGTCGCGCACGATCTTCACGACTTTCTCGATATCGTTCAGGGGCTTGCTTTGTCCGTTATTATAGTGGTAGACGCCTTCGATGCCGCCACCATAGAAGCTGCCGTCCTGTTCGACAAGCAACGACATGGTATTGTTGGGCGTGAGTCGGGTGGCTTGGTTGTCGGGCGTAATGCGATAGACACCGTTTGCCGTTGCCGCCAACAAAGTATTGCCTTGATTGGCGAGTTGCCAGCAGGCATGGGTGATGTTGGCAACGGGCAGGAATTTCTTGCTTTCGAGACGGTAGAGTCCGCTGAGCGTTCCGGCATAGAGATGACCGTTCAGCTGTTTAAGGGACAGTACCTCGCCGCGCAGTCCCTCGTAGGAGGTGAAATGCATGTAGATGGAGGGGAATGCAATGCAGAAGATACCGTTGTCGGTAGCACCCCAGAGCAGCCCGTGGCGGTTGTAGTCCATGTGGCTGACATTGTTGGAGCAGAGACCGTTTTGTTCGGTGATACGGAACAGTTCACGGCCATCGGGGTCGACGAAGATGACGCCGTCGCCGTTGGTGGACAGTGCCTGCAGACCGTCCTCGAGGTCTTCCACCTGAGTAATCTCAATGTTAGCCTCGATGGCATAGTTCTTGCGATTGGAAGTGGGACAGGACTTGCCTGGCGCCAATTGGTAGGTGTCGTTGTGGACGGCATAGATCTCCTTATTGCTGGCAAGGAAAAAAATGTTGCCGTTCTCCTGCCATATCCACTGTACCTCGCCGTGGAAGGGTGTAGTGGCGTTACAGGGATGCATATGGAGGTTGCCGCGCTGGTCGATCTTGAGATAGCCGAAATAGTTGTATCCACCAGTCCAGAGCACGCCGTTGGGGTCCTGGAAAACGGCGGTGATACGGCTTATGCCCGGCGAGTGGATGATACGCCAGTCGGCATTGTCGTAGTAGAGCAGTCCTTCGAAATTGGCGACATAGACCGTGCCGTCGTCAGCGGCAATGACGTCGAAGTTCTGGTTGTGAGCCATGTATTCGGTGGCAGGATAGTTACGCAGGTAGGGGATGCCCTGGGCGTGTAACGTTGAACATGGAACGTTGAACATGAAGAGCATGCCTGAAATGCTCATTACGAGGGAAAGCAGCAGTCGTTTCATCGGCTGGCCTCCTTTCCTTTGACTTCCTCGTAAGGCACGTTACGGCCTACGTAGTAGTTCCATTCTTCGCGCGTCAGGTTACGCTTCAGTTTTGCCTGCAGACGCTTTTGCATCTGTGAAACGGAGATGAGGGCCTGCGTCAGATTGCCGTTCTGATCGCCTGACCATACGTGGGTCTTCTTCAGGTCGAAGGTGAAATTGATGATCCAGCCACGGGTGGTGAAGAGCGTCATCGGTTCAATCTTGGCAGCGTTGGTGAGCCAGAGATTCATTGTGCCGTCGAAACTTGACGAGTAGAGACGAATGCCATCGATCTTCAGCTTTGAGATGCGCGACTGATGCCCGACAAGACGGGTCTGTTGTCCTTTGGCATTGAAGAGGTAGATGGTGCCATCACGCATGCCGTAAGCTATGAGATGCTGGTTCTTCGACTCTGCGAAGGCCGTCACCTGACCCTTCACCGGAACGCGGCTGGTCTCGATGTTGTTAAAGCCTTTTATCAAGTGCATGTTACCCTGACGGTCGAAAGCCACGGGGTAGTTCTGGTAGCGGGTCATGTATTCTATCTGGAAGGGTAGCTTCTTTTCCTGAACAATAGTACGGCTTTGGGTATCGAACAGCGCCATACCTGATTCGCAGAAGATGATAAACTGGTCGCCGCTGACATCTAAGTCCTTGGGCTTCGGTATGTTAATCTCGATTGCCTGAACCTTCTTGTTTTTATCAACAATGACCAGATGACCTGAACGGCTCAGGGCGTAGGTGGTGTTGCTGGACCGGTCGATGAAGAGGTCACGGAAATCGTAGCGGGGATTGCTTACAAGCATTTCGCTATTCAGTTTTCCGCTCTCGAAGTTGGTGTGCTTCATGAGCTCGCCGTAAGTACTGCAGGTAATCATATAGCCCGATTTCTCGTCGGAAAAGGCAACATCGGTAATGATGCCTTTGTGTTTATGCCAGACATTCTTGCTCTGACTGGTCATTGCCAGCGCCTGATAGACGGTAGGTGCATAGATGTCACCCCGATAGCGGTCGGTAAACAGGCATGCGGTGTGAGCCAACAGGTCGGCAATGTCGTGGTGATCGGCTTTATACTGTGTGATAGCCGTCTGTCCGAGAGTTCGGGCGAGACTGATGTACGTCAGGGTGTCGGCAATACGCTTTGACTGTTCGGCCTGACTGCGCTGTTCTTCGGCAATCTTCTGCTGACTTCGGGCTACTTCGGAGGCTTCCACGGCGCGTTGCTCTGCGACGAGGGCATTCTGGCGCTCTATCTCGGCCTTACGACGCATCTCTTCGGCAACTTTCGTCTGTGCGATGGCCTCCTCGCGCTGTTCGTCACTGATGCGGCGTTCCTCGTTGGCAATCTCCTCCATCTGGGCATTGACGCTCTGCATCACCACCGAACGTTTCTCCTCCTTGGTGAGTTTGTCAAGCTTTTCCTGCAGTTCCTGATTCTTCTCGACGAGTTCATCGCGAGTGGAACTAACCAAGTAGACGTGGTGTCCTAGCAGGATGACGGCTATAATGGCTATTGCGGAGATGATTTTGCCGGTTTTGTTCATGCTTTTCGCTTCAGGGCCATGATGGTGATGTCGTCACTTTGCGGAGCGTCGCCGGCATAGGCCTTGACGTCGCTCATTTGTGCTTCGATGAGGGTGCGGCAGTCGTCGCCGTTGTGTTTTTGCAACAGTTGCTCCATACGGTCTTCGCCATACTCTTGGAAGTCGCTGTTGAAGGCTTCATTGACGCCGTCGGTGTACATCAGCAACGTATCGCCAACGCCCAACTGGGTCTTGGCGCTGGTATATTGCCAACCGTCGACGGTTCCTACCAGACAGTTCTGGCTCATGGGCATCATCTCCACCTGTCCGTTGGCTTTGAGGATGTAAGGCGCGTTGTGACCGCCATTGCAATAGTCTATCTCACCGGTGCGAATGTTGTAGATGGCGTAGAACACGGTGACGAACATCGATTCAACGCTCTCTTTACACAGCAGGTCGTTCGACTTCGTCAGACACACGCCGGGATCGTAACCCTGCAGGGCAATGGTGCGGATGAGCGTACGGCTGACGGCCATGAAGATGGCGGCGGGAATACCTTTTCCCGATACGTCGGCCATCACCAGTCCAATATGGTCGTCGTCAATGCGGAAGAAGTCGTAGAAGTCGCCTCCGACATCCTTTGCCGGGGTCATCATAGCCGCCAGGTCGAGCTCGTGCTCGTTCTCGGGGAATGGCGGGAAGATACGTGGCAGGATGGCCTGCTGGATTTCTCCTGCTACTGCGAGGTCGGTCTTCAGCGACTCCAATTGCGTGTGTTCCTCCTGCGACTGTTTGATATACTCTATCTGCTCGATGGCCTTCTTGATGGTCAAACTGAGGTCGTCGAGGTCGATGGGCTTTGTTGCAAAGTCGAAGGCTCCGTTATTCATGGCCGAACGGATGTTGTTCATGTCGCCATAAGCCGATACCATGATGCACTTCAGGGCGGGGTTCTGCAGTTCGTTTACCTTTGTGAGCAGTGTCAGACCGTCCATTTCCGGCATGTTGATATCGCTTAGGATGATGTCGATATCCTTCTCACGCAACAAAAGTGTGAGGGCCTCCAAACCGTTGTGGGCAAAGAAAAACTGGTATTCTCCCTTACGTATTTCACGACGGAAATATTGTGTCAGCAGCAACTCAAGGTCCTGCTCGTCGTCGACGCTTAATATCTTTACTGGTTTCATATTTTCAATATTTATTAGCTTTTGGGCGGTAAAATTACATAAAAAAATTGACATAACCAAGAAAACCGGTGGGAAATAAAAGAAAAAACGTGATTTCCTTTGTATTTCACTCAAATCTTTGTACCTTCGCGGCCGAAATGAAACTGCTTGTATTCAATCCGGAACACGATATAGCATTGGCCAGCAATCTGGCAAACTTCACCGCACCCCATGCCGGACGACAGATCAGGGCTGACCTCGGTTTCCTGCCGGCATTGTGGGCTGAGGATGGCGACAAAGTGCTGGTGGACCACGTCGAAAGTGCCGAAAAAGCCTTCCGACGGGTGGCTCACCGACTGCGCATTCTAGGGTGTCGAGATCTACCGGTAGTAAACGAGCGGTTTACTTCCGCTAAACTGTCTGTTTACTCCGACCAAATGACCGACGTGCTTCCCTGGGGTTGGAACCTCGCCTTACGTGCCTCGTTAAAGCGTGCCGGCATCGCCCCTGCGCTGATGCCTTCGGAGGAACAGATTGCCCATATCCGACAGTTGTCGCACCGTCGCACGGCCTCCCAACTCTTGCCGCTGTTACAGATGGACGGCACGGTGGGCGAGAGTTTCGAGTGTACGACGGCCGATGAGGTCGAGACGCTTTTGGCGCGTTATGGTCAGGTGGTCATGAAGGCTCCCTGGTCGTCGAGCGGACGAGGACTTCGTTTCCTGAGCACTGAGCGCACACCCTTCCAGATGCAGGCCGGATGGTTTCGTAATGTGGTTGCACAACAGGGCTCGGTGATGGTCGAGCCATTATATAATAAGGTGCGCGATTTCGGCATGGAATTCTGTGCCGACGACTCAGGCATCCACTATCTCGGGCTCTCGTTGTTCCATACTGTCAATGGTGCCTACGAGGGGAATATCCTGGCAACGGAAATGACAAAACGAGAAATTATAAGTCGTTATATTCCAGCGTGTTTACTCGATTCCGTCGAGCAAAAGATAACCTCATCTCTTGACCTTGGCAATTATCGTGGACCCTTCGGCATCGACATGATGATAGTGAGGGAAGACGGCACGGAAAAGCCCGAAGAAGGAAGATGCCTTCTACATCCTTGCGTCGAAATCAACCTTCGTCGTACGATGGGCCATGTGGCATTGGCGATATCTCCCACCGACGACGACATTGTCAGGGTGATGCGCATTGCGTATAACGGCACCAATTACCAACTTAAAATACAACGACTCAAATGAACAAGATACAGATTATTTTTAGTACATTATTATTGCTCTTTGCAACACACATCTCAGCGCAAGACGTCGTGTCCGAGGACACCGTGACGGTAGAGGAACGCAATACCTACCTCCAGTGCGAAGATACGTGCAACCATATTCACGGAATCGACATCAGCCACTATCAGGGCAACGTGTTTTGGGAGACGGTGGGTGAACGCACCAATATGTCGTACGTCTATCTGAAGGCTACCGAGGGCGGCGACCGCATCGATGCCACCTTCGAGCGGAACATCGAGATGGCTCACCGTCATGGACTGAAGGTCGGCTCCTACCATTTCTACCGTCCGCTCACCGACCAGCGCCGACAGTTGCTCAATTTCATGTCACAGTGCCTGCCGGGCGAACAGGACCTCATCCCGATGATTGATATCGAGTCGACAGGCGGACTGTCCACTGACGTCTTCTGCGACTCGCTGTTCTATTTCCTCGATCTTGTCGAAGAGGTTTACCACCAAAAACCCTTGCTCTATACCTTCCGCAATTTCTACAACCGCCACCTGCAGGGTAAGATTGACGACTATCCACTGATGATCGCCATGTACACCGACGAACCGCCCGTGTTGGCCGACAACCGCGAATACACCTTGTGGCAATACACCGCCAAGGGTCGCATCGTGGGCATCAACGGTTTCGTCGATAAGAGCCGTTTCATGGGCCGTCATAACTTACGCGAAATCCGGTTCAAACATCACTAGACCGCGTAGGTGTCATAGGATGGAGTAGGGGGATTATTCCTCGATGTTCCTGATGGTATGCAGCAAGTCGCTGGCATAGGCCTTTACCGACTGCGGTTTCAGTTTATGCAGTGTGCCTTTCGCGCGTTCCATTGCCAGCTCGTAGCGTTCTAGCCGTTCGGGGTTCTTCTCGCCGCCCAGTGCCAATAGCTTGTCGCGCAGGGCAGGGGAGGGTTGCAACATAAAGTCATCGGCGTATGCCAGCATGCCAGCAACTATCCACGGCCCCAGTCCGTATTCCTTCACCGTCTTATACAGCTGTTCCCATTTCCACTCGCTCATAGGTTCTATGGCCTCGCGGTCGGCGGGGTCGTCCAAGTAGATGAGCCGTTCTATGTTTCGTTGAATAATGTCCATTATGAGTATCGTTTAGGGTATCTGAAAAGTATCGAGAACAATGCCGCTATGCCGATGGCCAGCGGATAATATAAATAAGGTATAATGGCCACAGGGTTCAGTCCTGCCAGTCCGGCAGCCATCAGCAACTGGGCGCCATAGGGTATCACGCCCTGCATCATACACGAGAACGTGTCGAGTATTGACGCCGCCTTGCGATTGTCCACGCCATAGCGGTCGCCAATGTGCTTGGCTATACCGCCGACGGTGATGATAGCCACCGTGTTGTTCGCCGTACACAGGTCCACCAGCGACACCAGTGCCGCTATCGACAGCTCCGCACCGCGCTTCGTGCTGATGTGTCGCGTCAACCGCTCTATCAGGTAGTCTATGCCGCCGTTGTGACGGATGATTTCCAGCAGTCCGCCGGCCATCATGGTGATAATGATAAGCTCACCCATGCCGATAATGCCCTGACCCATGGCCTGCATCCATCCGAACACGTCATACGCCCCTTGTACCATACCGATAGCACCCGTCAGCAGAATGCCCAGTGCCAGCACCGCCATCACGTTCATGCCGAAAATGGCCGTTATCAAGACGATGAGATAGGGGAGCACCTTCAGCAGTTCGATGTCGTGCACTTTGGCAGGCGACGCCATACCTTGTCCCATGAAGACGTAAACCACCAGTATAATCACTGCGGCGGGAATGACGATGAACGAGTTGACGCGAAACTTGTCGGAAAGTTTACAGCCCTGCGTCTGAGTGGCCACGATGGTGGTATCACTGATAAACGAGAGGTTGTCACCGAAGAACGAGCCACCGACGACCACTGCCGTCATCAGTGCAACCGATGTGTCCGTCTGTGTCGCCACACCTGCCGCGATAGGTGTCAATGCTACGATGGTGCCCACGCTCGTGCCGATGCTCAGCGATATGAAACAGGCGGCCAGAAACAATCCTGCCAATAGCATCTGCGACGGCAGCACGGCCAGTGCCAGGTTCACCGTCGCGTCTATCGACCCCATCACTTTCGCTGAGTGGGCGAAGGCTCCCGCCAGGATGAAGATCCAGATCATCAGCATCATCTGCCCAGTACCGGCACCACGGCTGTAGATATCGATGCGTTTGCGCAACGGGATGCCACCGCACACCATGACGGCATACATCGACGCCGCCATGAATGCCACCGTGATGGGAACCTTATAGAAGTCCCCTGCCACGATGCTCGTCACCAGATACATCACCACAAACACCCCGATAGGCGACAGTGCTAACAGTCCTTTCTTCATATTCGACTGCAAAACTACAAATAAATGCGCAAAGAACAAAGGAAATCTGCATTTTTTCTTTCTCTTTTGCTCGCTTATTCGTAATTTTTTCTTAATTTTGCCACATGGAAATCATCGAACAAAGCATTATCCCCAAGAGTCCTGCGAAGAAATGCGAGGATGGCATCGTCGTCACACGCGACTATATTGCCGTCATCGACGGCTCCACATCGAAGACCGACCGCCGCTTCAGCTTCTTCCGCTCCAACGGACGCTACTGCATGCAACTTGTCAGCCGCTATATACGCCATGCCAAGGGCACCCTCACCTGTCGCCAGTTCTGCAATGGCGTCACTGCGGCCGTCGCACGTCACTACAGTCGTAGCGATATCCAGCGACTTGCCCTCCATCCTGAGGAGCGCCTCACCGCTTCTGCCATAGTATATAGCCGTCTTAACCGCGAAATATGGATGATTGGCGACTGCCACTGTCTCGTCGGCGGACAATACTATGACAATCCCAAGCCCTACGAACAGGAACTTGCCGAGCAGCGTGCCGACATCATCAGCCGCAGCGGCCTGCCCGCTGAACATTTCCTCCATCACGACACCGCACGCGACGCCATCATTCCACATATGCTCGAAACCATGCAACAGCAAAACAAAACCTACGCTGTCATCGACGGATTCCCCATACCACAGCAATACGTGCGTGTCATCACACTCGACTTCCAACCCTGGGAAATCGTGCTCGCCTCCGACGGCTATCCCTTCCTTCTGCCCACGCTCGCCGACTCCGAGCAGCGCCTGGAACGTCAGCGCCTTGAAGACCCACTCAATATTGGAACCTTCAAGGCCACGAAGGCCTTTCTTCCCGGCAACAACTCCTTCGACGACCGATCTTACATCCGCTTCCGCGTCTGATCTACAAATGCAAAAAGTGACAGACTTTTTGAGTCTATCACTTTTCCTCTAAAGTACACCCGCAGGGGCTCGAACCCTGGACACCCTGATTAAGAGTCAGGTGCTCTACCAACTGAGCTACGGGTGCATCAAATTTTGACGATTAAAACAGCACTCTTGCTGAATTGCGGGTGCAAAGGTACTGAGTATTTTTCAATCTGCCAAACTTTTTGCGAACTTTTTTCAAAAAAAGATGAAAAAAGGCTCGAATTCCGAAGAAACGAGCCTTTTTACTATGCGAATTGTGATGATTTAGATGAATAAGACGGTCAATCCGGCCATCACAATCGATACCATCGACATGAGCTTGATGAGGATGTTGAGCGACGGACCGGAGGTGTCCTTGAACGGGTCGCCAACAGTATCGCCAACGATGGTAGCCTTGTGGGCAAACGAGCCCTTGCCACCGAAGTTGCCTTCCTCGACCATCTTCTTGGCATTGTCCCAAGCTCCACCGGCATTGGCCATAAAGACAGCAAGGGTGAAGCCACCTGCCAATCCGCCAACGAGCAAGCCCAGTACGCCTGCCACGCCGAGGACGCAGCCTACGACGATAGGAATGGCAATGGCCAAAAGCGACGGGAATATCATTTCGTGCTGTGCGGCACGGGTCGAAATCTCCACGCAGGAACCATAGTCGGGAGTGCCTGTGCCTTCGAGAATACCAGGAATTTCGCGGAACTGACGACGAACCTCTTCAACCATCTTCTGGGCAGCACGACCTACAGCTTCCATAGTGAGTCCGCAGAACAGGAAGGCAGCCATAGCACCAATGAAAGCACCTACGAGCACCTTAGGGTTCATCAGATTCACCTGGAAGTAGTTCATGAAATCGGGAATGGTGGCATTGGCTGCAGAAATAGCCTCGCCCTTGACGTTCTCCATCATCACGCCGGCACGATCCATCGCAATCTTGATTTCCTCAATGTAAGAGGCGAGGAGAGCGAGGGCCGTGAGGGCAGCAGAACCGATAGCAAAGCCCTTACCGGTAGCAGCGGTTGTATTTCCTAAAGCATCGAGGGCATCGGTACGATGACGGACCTCTTCGCCGAGTTCACTCATTTCTGCGTTACCACCGGCATTGTCGGCAATAGGTCCGTAAGCGTCGGTTGCCAGTGTAATACCCAGCGTCGAGAGCATACCTACTGCAGCGATACCAATACCATAAAGTCCGTGAGCCAGACTCTCACTTGACATCGAGAGGTCGAAACCATTGGCAAAGCCGAAGCTGAGAATGATGGCGACACCGATAGTAATCACAGGAATGCAGGTAGAAATCATACCCGTGCCTATACCTTTAATAATAACGGTAGCGGAACCCGTCAGACCAGCCTCAGAAATTTTCTGGGTGGGCTTGTAGGAATGAGAGGTGTAGTATTCGGTAGCCTGACCGATGATGACACCGGCAGCAAGACCGCTGATGACGGAAAGTGATAGTCCGAGCCAGTTCTCAATGCCCAAGAAATACAGGATGCCGAAAGTGGCAATGGCAATGAGGATAGCACTGACATTGGTACCCAGCGACAGCGACTTCAGCAGATCTTTCATCGTTGCGCCCTCCTTGGTGCGAACCAAGAAGATACCGAACAGCGACAGGAATACGCCCACAGCGGCAATCAACATCGGTGCAATAACGGCACGCAACTGAACCTCAAGGCCTGCAACGGAGAAGGCAGCGGCACCAAGGGCGGCTGTTGACAACACCGAACCGCAATACGACTCGTAGAGGTCGGCACCCATACCAGCCACATCGCCAACATTATCGCCAACGTTATCGGCAATGGTTGCGGGGTTGCGCGGGTCGTCCTCGGGAATATCGGCCTCGACCTTACCCACGATATCGGCACCCACGTCGGCAGCCTTGGTGTAGATACCTCCGCCAACACGGGCAAACAACGCCTGCGTCGAGGCACCCATACCAAAGGTAAGCATGGTTGTGGTGATGGTGATGAGCGAATCGTCAGTCAATCCATTCAGCGCAACGAACCAAATAGCGATGTCGAGCAGTCCGAGACCTACGACGGTGAGACCCATGACGGCACCCGAACGGAAAGCGACCTTCAAACCGCTGTTCAAGCTCTGGCAAGCAGCATTGGCCGTACGGGCAGAGGCGTAAGTAGCCGTCTTCATACCGAAGAAACCAGCCAAACCCGAGAAGAAACCGCCCGTCAGGAAAGCAAACGGCACCCACGGATTCTGCACATTCAGACCGTAAGCCATGAATGCAAACAGGGCGCAAAGCACTACAAACACAATGCCTACGACCTTGTACTGTTGACACAGATAAGCCATAGCACCTTTTCTCACGTAGAGGGCAATCTCCTTCATACGGGGCGTTCCCTCATCTTCCTTCATCATTTGAGTGAAGAAAAACCAAGCCATACCCAACGCCACGATAGAGGCAATGGGTACGAGCCAGAAAACACTTGGAATGTTCATGTTTAGTTTTTTGTTATAAATGAATTAGATGTTAGCGTTACTCGTCGGCAATAAAATCTGACAGGCTCTCGGCGTCCTCGTCGTTATCTGTTTCAATCTCGAACGTCGTACGATAGTTATCCTCATTGATGTCGTCATCGTTGGGCTCGCCAAAGTCCACGTCATCCTCATCGGGCTTGTTATAGGTATCCTCTGGCAAGTCAACATCTTCGTCTTCCTCATCGCCTTCCTCACCATGCGAGTCGAACACCATGCGGGGTTTATAGGATTCTGGTTTCAACTTGGCAAAGATGGCCTCGACCCATGAACCTTTAGCCACTTCCAAGACCTCATAGCCGTCGGCAATTTTCTTCTCATACATGCCACCCTTCTTGTGGAGACGATCCTTAGGTAGGGTAGTGGTAGAGATGTCGAAACCGCTCTCGATAATGTCCTGAATAGACTGAGAAAGAGAGTCCCAGCCACCCCCGAAATTACGATCAAGAACCTCTACAAGCTTTGCTGCAGAGATATGACGGATATTTTCGTAAGTCAGGTCGGTAACCCGCATAATAGGACGTTTCTTGATGGCAAGAGTCAATTTCGTATCGTCTGTCTTGACGCTGCCAACCTTGTAGTCCAGGTTGGTATATTTCTGTTTGACACGTTTATCGTCGTCTTTCAACTCTTCTACAAGGAATGCACTTCGGATGATGTCCAGATAATGGTGGAAATTCTCCCTCATCTCTGTATCCTTCTCAACGGTATCCAACAGACGGAAGACATCATTCTCTTGCAAGTCCCAGACGCTGCTCTTGGACAAAGTCTTTAAATTCAGTCCTTTTTCTTCTTTTTTCTCTTTTTTCTCTTTGGTCTCTTTTGCTTCTTTCATATGACTCAATTTTTTAGTTTTTTCGTATTTGTCTGCAAATGTACATACTTTATTCTCGATTTACAAGTTTTTTGGCGATAATTTTTTGTTATTTACGCAAAAAAATGTAATTTTGCACTGAAATATGGCAGAACCACTGGCAGAAAGACTCAGACCCAGGACACTTGATGATTATGTCGGGCAACAACATCTGGTAGGCGAGGGGGCCGTTTTGCGCAAAATGATTGACGCAAAACGCATCTCGTCATTTATCCTTTGGGGACCGCCCGGAGTGGGGAAGACCACCCTGGCTCAAATCATTGCCCACCAGTTGGAAGTGCCGTTTTTCACATTATCCGCGGTGACCAGCGGTGTGAAAGATGTTCGTGACGTAATAGAACGCGCACAGAAAGGGCGTTTCTTCAACGAGGCTTCACCTATTTTATTTATAGACGAAATCCATCGCTTCTCCAAATCGCAGCAGGATTCACTGCTTGGCGCTGTCGAAAAAGGTGTTGTGACGCTGATTGGTGCCACAACGGAGAATCCGTCGTTCGAAGTCATCCGTCCGTTACTCTCGCGTTGTCAGTTGTACGTGTTGAAATCGCTGGAAAAAGACGATTTGTTGGAATTGCTCCATCGGGCATTGACAAAGGACGTATTTTTGAAGGAGCGAAACATAGAATTGGCAGAGACGGGAGCTCTTTTAAGATATAGTGGAGGCGATGCCCGTAAGTTGCTTAATATCTTGGAGTTAGTGACTGACACCTCGTCAAACGAGAAAATCACCATTACCGATGAATTCGTCGAAAATTGCTTGCAGCAGAATCCATTGGCATACGACAAAGATGGTGAGATGCACTACGATATTATTTCGGCATTCATCAAGTCTATTCGTGGTTCCGATCCCGATGCAGCACTCTATTGGATGGCCCGTATGATTGAGGGTGGGGAAGACCCGCAGTTTATTGCTCGGAGACTGGTGATTTCGGCTGCTGAGGACATCGGTTTAGCCAATCCCAACGCGCTGTTATTGGCTAATGCGGCCTTTGATACTGTCATGAAAATCGGTTGGCCAGAGGGTAGAATTCCCTTGGCAGAATGCTGCGTCTATCTGGCCACATCGCCTAAAAGCAATTCTGCTTATTTGGGTATCGATAAAGCCCTGGAATTGGTGCGAAGAACGGGTAATCAGCCCGTACCGCTGCATCTTCGCAATGCTCCGACATCATTGATGAAGGATTTGGGATATAGCGACGGCTATCAGTATCCACACGATTTTGCAGGACATTTTACACCTCAACAATATATGCCAGACGCCTTGCAGGACGAACGAATCTGGCACGGACAACATTCGCCAGGAGAGCAGAAATTATATGAGAGAATGGTCAATTACTGGGGGAAGCGTTTTGAAGACTAAATATGATAAAAGGAGAATATACTTGTGGAATATAACGAAATTATCACACAAATCATAGAATTCTTAGGAACTTTTGCATTTGCCATTTCAGGCATACGCCACGCAGCAGCCAAGCATTTCGACTGGTTTGGCGGCTATGTTTGTGGCATTGCGGTGGCTATTGGCGGCGGAACCATCCGCGATGTCATGCTTGGAACAACGCCATTTTGGATGACCAATCCCATATATATGATATGTACGGCGATGGCTTTGTTATTTGTTGTGGTTTTTGCCAATCACATGGAAGGACTGCGCAACACGTGGTTTGTGTTCGACACGTTAGGTCTGGCACTGTTTACAATAGCCGGTATTCAAAAATCGTTGCTTTTCGGACAACCATATTGGGTGGCGATCATTATGGGCTGTATAACAGGTTCAGCAGGTGGCGTGATCCGTGATGTGTTACTAAACAACGAACCAGTAATTTTCCATCGGGAAATATACGCAATGGCTGCAGTCGCTGGTGGTATAACTTATTGGTTATTTGATTATTTGGGAGTAACTGTTGAAGTTACGGTAATTTCATCATTCCTGGTTACTTGTCTTATCAGATTCTTAGCAGTTCGTTATCATCTCTCGTTACCAACGCTGAAAGACGAATAACGAAGAATAACATAATTATAATTGAAATAGATACGAAAAAGGATAGTGATAAAATTATCTATTTATCATAATGCCTATTATTTATAAATTGATTTAAATACTAAAATATCGTAAAAAACAAAGTTTTTGCAATCTCGGCTTTGCAATTTGCATTTTTTTTAGTAATTTTGCGGCTGTTTTAAAACAAACTCGGCAAGAATGGAAGCTTTCTTCAGAACGCATCGGTATTTGGTGGATCATGTTAACGCGCCAGTTCGCCGTTCTTTAATGGACGAAATTGACTGGAGTGACCGCATGATTGGCATCAAAGGAACGCGTGGCGTTGGCAAGACGACATTCTTGTTGCAATATGCCAAAGAGCATTTCGACACACAGGACAAGAAATGCCTGTACATCAACATGAACAACTTTTATTTCCAAGGACGCGGAATTGCCGATTTTGCTGGTGAATTCTGTCGTCATGGTGGTCGTGTATTGTTGATTGACCAGGTATTTAAACAGCCCGACTGGTCGCAGGAACTACGAAAATGTTACGATCTGTATCCACATTTGAAGATTGTTTTCACTGGTAGCAGCGTGATGCGCTTGAAGGATGAGAATCCTGAACTGAACGGAATTGTCAAGTCGTATAATCTACGTGGATTTTCGTTCCGCGAATTTCTTAACTTGTTGACAGGCAATAATTTGCCTTCATTTACTCTAGAAGAGATTATTCATGACCACGAACGTATTGTCAAGCAAATTCTGCCCAAAGTGTCGCCCAATCGATATTTTCAGGATTACATCCACCACGGTTTTTACCCATTCTTTCAGGAACACCGTAATTACTCGGAGAATCTGCTGAAAACGATGAACATGATGACTGAGGTCGATATTCTGCTCATTAAACAGATTGAGCTGAAATACCTCACAAAAATCAAGAAACTGTTCTATCAACTGGCTGAAGGTGGTCCTAAAGCTCCAAATGTCAGCAAATTGGCCGAAAACATCGAGACTTCGCGAGCTACGATTATGAATTATATGAAGTATCTGACCGACGCTCGCCTGCTGAACATGATTTATCCGCTTGGCGAAGATTTCCCCAAGAAACCGTCAAAAGTCATGCTTCACAACAGCAATTTGCTTTATGCCATCTACCCTATCCATGTTGACAAGCAGACGGCCATGGAGACATTCTTTGTCAATTCGCTGTGGAAAGACCACAAAGTCAATCAGGATAGTCACGACAATTACTATACGGTCGATGGTAAATTGAAATTCCGCATCTGTGATGCCAATGGATATAATAAAGTAAGGTACACGAACGATATTTTATACGCGCGTTATAACACGGAAATAGGTCGCGACAATCAGATACCGCTATGGCTACTGGGATTCCTCTATTAGCCGAGTCCCCTACCCTTTTAGAAACACTTAGTAACAAATAATATAACAAACAGTTTTATTCATTTAATACATTCTAAACAAATGGCTAAAGAAAAGAAATTTATCACCTGTGATGGTAACGAGGCTGCGGCTCACGTGAGTTACATGTTCTCGGAGGTAGCTGCTATCTACCCCATCACCCCGTCTTCGCCTATGGCGGAGCATGTTGACGAGTGGGCTGCCCGTGGTCGTAAGAACCTGTGGGGTCAGACCGTAAGTGTGCAGGAAATGCAGTCTGAGGCTGGTGCAGCTGGTGCTGTTCACGGTTCTCTGCAGGCTGGTGCTCTGACCACCACCTTTACTGCTTCTCAGGGTCTTCTGCTGATGATTCCTAACATGTACAAGATTGCCGGTGAGCTGATTCCTTGCGTATTCGATGTTTCTGCCCGTACGCTGGCTTCTCACTCTCTGTGTATCTTCGGTGACCACCAGGACGTGATGGCTTGCCGTCAGACTGGTTTCGCTATGCTCTGCGAAGGTTCAGTACAGGAGGTTATGGATATGACCGCTGCTGCTCACCTCGCTTCTCTCGAGACCTGCGTACCTTTCGTTAACTTCTTCGACGGTTTCCGCACCTCTCACGAGTATCACAAGATTGAGTTGCTCGACCAGGAGGATGTTCGTCCTCTGGTGAAGGAAGAGTACATCAAGCGTTTCCGCGACCGTGCTATGAGCCCCGAGCGTCCTATCACCCGCGGTACCGCTGAGAACCCCGAGACCTTCTTCACACACCGTGAGGCCTGCAACCCCTACTACGATGCAGTTCCCGAGGTTGTTGAGAAGTATCTGGGCGAGCTCTCCAAGATTACCGGTCGTGAGTATCACCTGTTCTCTTACTACGGAGCCAAGGATGCTGACCGCATGATTATCCTGATGGGTTCTGCTACCGATGCAGCCCGCGAGGCTATCGACTACCTGAACGCTAACGGCCAGAAGGTGGGTATGATCAGCGTACACCTCTATCGTCCGTTCTCTGTCAAGCACCTGCTGGCTGCTGTTCCCAAGACCGTCAAGAAGATTGCCGTTCTGGACCGCACCAAGGAGCCCGGAGCCAACGGCGAGCCTCTGTACCTCGACGTCAAGGATGCCTTCTACGATGTTCAGGATCGTCCTGTTATCGTTGGCGGCCGCTACGGTCTCGGTTCTCACGATACCACTCCCGCTCAGATCATCAGCGTGTTCAACAACCTCGCTATGCCCGAGCCCAAGAACCACTTCACTATCGGTATCGTTGACGACGTGACCTTCACCTCTCTGCCTGAGGTTGAGGAGATTGCACTCGGTGGCAAGGGTATGTTCCAGGCTAAGTTCTACGGTCTGGGTGCCGATGGTACCGTAGGTGCTAACAAGAACTCAGTTAAGATTATTGGTGACAACACCGACAAGTACTGCCAGGCCTACTTCTCTTACGACTCTAAGAAGTCGGGAGGTTTCACCTGCTCTCACCTGCGTTTCGGTGACACCCCCATCCGCTCTACCTACCTGGTAACAACGCCTAACTTCGTGGCTTGCCACGTTCAGGCTTACCTGCACATGTATGATGTGACCCGTGGTCTGCAGAAGAACGGTACGTTCCTGCTGAACACCATCTTCGACGATGCTGAGCTGGAGAAGTTCATGCCTAACAAGGTAAAGCGTTACTTCGCTCAGAACAACATCACTGTTTATACCATCAACGCTACCAAGATTGCACAGGAGATCGGTCTGGGCAACCGCACTAACACCATCCTGCAGTCAGCCTTCTTCCGTATCACTGAGGTGATCCCCGTAGAGCTCGCTGTCGAGAAGATGAAGGCTGCTGCCCTGAAGTCTTACGGTGCCAAGGGTCAGGACGTTGTCGACAAGAACTACGCTGCTATCGACCGCGGTGGTGAGTTCAAGAAGTTTGAGGTGAAGCCCGAGTGGGCTAACCTGCCCGACGATGCTGAGAAGCAGGACAACGCTCCCGCATTCGTCAAGGAGCTCGTTCGTCCTATCAACGCTCAGGCCGGCGACCTGCTGAAGGTTTCTGACTTCGTGAAGCACGGCACTGTTGACGGTTCTTGGGAGGTTGGTACCGCTGCTTACGAGAAGCGTGGTGTAGAGGCCTTCGTTCCTCTGTGGAACAAGGACAACTGTATCCAGTGTAACCAGTGTGCTTACATCTGTCCTCACGCTGCTATCCGTCCATTCGTGCTGACTGACGACGAGCTGAAGGACTTCCAGATTGATACCCTCGAGATGAAGGCTCCTGCCGCTATGAAGGGCATGCACTTCGTCATCGAGCCTTCAGTACTCGACTGTCTGGGTTGCGGCAACTGCGCCGACATCTGCCCGGGCAACCCGAAGACTGGCAAGGCCCTCACGATGGTTCCGTTCAATCCCGATGCAGCCGACATGAAGAAGATGGCTGCCGACTGGGACAAGCTGGTGAAGGTTCCCAGCAAGCAGGATCTCGTAGACATCAAGAGCAACGTGAAGAACTCTCAGTTCGCACAGCCTCTGTTCGAGTTCTCTGGCGCTTGCTCTGGTTGCGGTGAGACTCCTTATGTGAAGCTGATTTCTCAGCTCTTCGGTGACCGTCAGATGATTGCCAACGCTACCGGTTGTTCTTCTATCTACTCTGCTTCTATTCCTTCTACTCCTTACACCAAGAACGAGAAGGGTCAGGGTCCCTGCTTCAACAACTCTCTGTTCGAGGACTTCTGCGAGTTCGGTCTCGGTATGGCTCTGGGTAACAAGAAGATGAAGGAGCGCGTAGCTAAGCTGCTGCAGGAGATGATCGACGGCAACGCCAGCGACGAGTACAAGGCTCTGGCTGCTGAGTGGATTGCCAACAAGGACGACGCCGAGAAGACCAAGGAGATTGCTCCGAAGCTCCGCAAGTGCATCGCCGAGAGTGCTGCCAAGGGCTGCCCCGTTTGCAAGGAGCTGCAGACCCTCGACCACTACCTCGTGAAGCGTTCACAGTGGATCATCGGTGGTGACGGTGCTTCTTACGATATCGGTTACGGCGGTCTCGACCACGTGATTGCTTCTGGTGAGGACGTCAACATCCTCGTGCTCGATACTGAGGTTTACTCTAACACCGGTGGTCAGGCTTCTAAGGCTACTCCTCTCGGCGCTATCGCTCAGTTCGCTGCTCAGGGTAAGCGCATCCGCAAGAAGGATCTCGGTATGATCGCTACCACCTACGGTTATGTCTATGTCGCTCAGATTGCTATGGGTGCTGACCACGCTCAGACCCTGAAGGCTATCCGCGAGGCTGAGGCTTGGCACGGACCTTCTATCATCATCGCTTACGCTCCCTGTATCAACCACGGTCTGAAGGCCAAGGGCGGTATGGGTAAGAGCCAGGCTGAGGAGAAGAAGGCTGTCGAGTGCGGTTACTGGCACCTGTGGCGCTACAATCCTGCTCTGGCCGATGAAGGCAAGAATCCGTTCACTCTCGACTCTAAGGAGCCCAACTGGGAGAACTTCCACGACTTCCTGCTCGGTGAGGTTCGTTACCTGTCAGTGAAGAAGGCTTATCCCAACGAGGCCGAGGAGCTCTTCGCCGAGGCCCAGAAGATGGCCCAGCTGCGCTACAAGACCTACGTCCGCAAGACGCAGGAGAACTGGGAGGACTAATTCTCTGAATAGTTGTAGGGGATTTTCGAATCCCCTACTCTCTAATATCAAAAGGAGCATCCAAATGGATGCTCCTTTGATATAATCTCCATAGAAATTAGTTAAATTGAACAATTATATTGCATTACTAATTTTGTATAGCCTCTGAGATCTTGGTAGTAACTTTTTGTAACGCTTCATCTATTTTTCTGTCAACTTTTTCAATAGGTTCGCCATGAACAATAAGATTTCTAATTTTATTTATCTCATACATCTGAACAGCATCATCTCGATTTATGATTTCGTGAGAAACCAACATGCGGATTATTTCCGGAATAGACAAAAATCTTCCATCAACCTGCTGAACAAAAGGAATGTTTCTTACTTCTCGTTCAAAAGTAATAAAGTGATTAATAAACTCAGACTTATCTACATCACCTGACATATATTTGCTACTTAGGTTTGCAGCAATCTTATTAAAATAATTAGGATTTACAGCTTGAAAAACATAATTGAAGGTAACATAAATTGTTGAGATATTTAGTACGGCGAATCCTATTATAAGCCAATTAGTCCAACAGAAATCTGGATCAGACAACTTGACAACCATTGCGGTTAACATTAAATCATACACAATAGTAATGGCAGCCAATAAAGCAACAACTTGCATGTTTTTATAAAGTGCGGTCTTTGCCGCCTCTGCGATTTCAAGTAAAGACGGTTCTTCTTTAGCACGATTATCAATGCTCTCTGCCATAAAAAACATTCCTGTGAATATGATACCAACCAATGCTGCGACAGCTTGTGGCGCTGTCGTAAACAACCAGTACATTGTTTCCTTCTCCATGATAATGTAATTTTTCGAGTTTTACTTTGCTTGCAAAGTTAAGCATTTCTTTTCAAATGGCAACGCAATATCAGATTAATCAGCCTTTTTATGGGCGCTTTTCTTGGATGACATGCTAAAATCATAGCGCATTTTGGAGTTTTAACTAAAATTTAACATCAAAATTTTGCAGATGATTTTTGATAAAAGATTTGGATATATGGAATAAATTTATTTATAATCCTGCCATTTTTTGCCTCAAATTGACATATTGATGGCTTATCTGTTGATTTATCATTATTGCCGACGGTCTTTTTTGCTGATTATTGAATGTTATTCCGTATTTTTTTAGAAAAACTAATGAAAACACCATTACACTAAAAAGATGGTAAAATGATAGTGAAACATGTAAAAATAAGCTATCTTTGCATCAAAATCGCCGAACAGCATAATTTTGCAAGGCATAGTATTAACAATTAAAAACGTATTAGTAATGAACAGACTTAACGAGTACAATGCAAAGATGTGTCAAAGCGCACGTGGATTGCAGAATTTCGCCAGTTTTTTCGCAAATCAATTTTGCGGGAATTGGCAGGTGACGACAACGTCTCAAGACGTACACGACGCATTTGAGTTTAAGAGAAATGCTGTGAAACGTGATATTGAGAGTTGTCGTGGATTAACTGACTATCAGAAAGCATTTTATTGTCAGCAGAGTGACAGACAGCTTTTGTGGCAAGAGATCTTTACAAGCTTTCTATTAAGCGGAATGAATAGATTGCGATAGTCAAAATGGTTCAATGAAAATAGGGAGATTAGCCAGTCGATGGTTAATCTCCCTTGTTGATGATTGAGGGTAAGGATGGGCCTTAATCTCATTATCTTTTTTGTTGGTCTCTGATGTAATGCATAATAATTCTATGTTTGAGGGTTCTTGCTTTGGCAAGCGTCTCGTTTCACTCGCCGAGCGAGACATTGAGGGCGGGGCCTCGGATGGCGACGCTGCACCCAGGGTTATAGGCCCGAATACTCTTCCTGAGCATCGAAGCAGGGACAGTCCTTGTGGACGTCGGGGAGGTCGCGGTGGCCGAGGATGCGGGCATCGGGATGGGCTTTTCTCAGGCGACGGAGCAGGCGCAGCAGGGCGCGTTTCTGGCGGGGTGTGCGGGTGTCGGCGGCGTTGCCGTGCTCGTCGAGGCCGCCCTCGTAGCAGACGCCGAGCGAGTGCTGGTTGTAGCCTACGGCATGGGCGCCCACCAACTGCTCGTGGCGCGTCTGGTAGGTCCAGCCGTCGCGGGTGATGTAGTAGTGGTAGCCCGTGAATCCGAACCTTTCCGCGTGACAGCGGATGAGGGCTGTCACGGGAAAGTTCTGGTTCGAGCGCGTGGCCGAACAGTGAACGACAATCAGATCAATGTGGCGCATGACTGTACGAAAAATGAACTGATAATGGCCGTCAACACGGTGATGATGAACTGGATGATGGTCTTCCAGCGTTTCATGTCCTTAAAAATCTTCATAAAAATTCAATCGTTAAAGGTGAATACTAATTGACTTTCAGCCGCTTCAGTTGGCTTTCAGCCGACTGATGGCGCGACTCGGCAGAGCTCATGCAAGCATGGCTCTGCGCTCGCTGCTTCATCAGTTCTGGTCAGCGTAGTCCCACTCGTCGGGCTCGGAGTTGATCTCCAGCACGGTGCCCTTGGTAGGCATCTGGAACGAACCGGTGTAGGTTCCGTCGTTCTCAGTCAACGTGATACGGTTGCCATTGACCTTCGCAATAGGCCCCTTGCCCTCAACAGGCACGACGCTGATGTTCACGTTCGAGCCAGAATGCACCTGGTCGTTGCTGTTGATTTCCTGCTCACTGTCGTCGGTCACGGTCGAGGTGCCGTTGCCGTACTTGTAGATCACCAGCCTGTAGTCACCCTCCTGACCCTGCTCGGTGCCGCTCTGTGAACCGCTATTACCGCCGGTATTGCTACCTGAGCCGTTGGTGCCTGAACTGGTGTTACTACCTGAGCCGCTGTTACCGCCAGTGTTGGATCCGCCGTTCTGCGAACCGTCATTGGTTCCGACGTTGGTTCCACCGTTCTGCGACTCACTACCACTCTGTGAAGATCCGCTTCCGCCCTGGCTCTGTGACCCACCGTTGTTACTGTCACCACCCGTCGGAGTGCTTCCACCGCCATTGCTACCGCCGTTGCCACTTGTCTTCGATGTGGCGCTGGCCTTCTTCAGCGTAGCCTCCAGGTTCAGGCTCTTGGCAATCAGTTCGCCAGTGGCACGGGCACGCAGCTTGACGCCCTTGATGTTCTTCGTCACGGTGAAGAGTTCCTCGCTGAGGGCACCGCCGTTGTTCTTGATGCCCAGCGAGAAGATGGCAAGGTCGGCAATCTTCACGTTCTTACCCTCCAGCAGCAGTTCCTTGATGCACGACACCATGTCGGTGAGCATCCCCTTGATGGCGCCCTTTGAGTACGGTGTGTTGTGGTTCGACATGTGTTCGGCCAGCGCATCCAGGTCGATGGTCTCCTCAATGACA
>Ga0310695_10003400_pt1 | contig 31280 bp, 24 predicted proteins | sample RumenRJG_04DNA_FD_203882 | JGI IMG/M metagenome (GOLD analysis project Ga0310695, IMG submission 203882) | Bovine rumen microbial communities from Lethbridge, Alberta, Canada - RJG_04 (v2) (version 2) | ecosystem: Host-associated > Mammals > Digestive system > Stomach > Rumen | place: Canada...
TTGATTCTCTCATGGTCATCATCAATTCGATCATTTGTAACTTGCGAAACATCCGCGATGCGTTTCGCCAGTTCATCAAAGCGATCCGGCGCGTGAACAAAAGCCCCGATAATCTTTTTGATCTTTCCCATTTTCATCTCTCCCTGTCGTTATTGAATGTCCCACTGGTGAGAAAGGGCGATCTCTCCCGGCGTCTGCACCTTGTCAGCAATCTGAATGGTGCAGATGTCCCGCCAGAAGTCGTAGTTGAATCCGTCCGGCCGGTGAAGGGCCAGATCGATGGAATAGCTTCCGTTTGACGCCGGCAGGCCTTCAATTTTCAGGTCAATGGTCCCTGCCGTCTTCAGCGTTACGGGCGAGGACGTATCAATCAGGGTGTTCGTGCCGTAGACCAGCGTCCCGTCGCTCCGGTAGACTGCCAGGCCGATCACCGCGTCGTCCAGCTGCTTCTGCGCCGTGTAGTCAATATGAATCGTAAAGGGATCCCAGGGCGAAAAGTCCGTCTTCTCCGTTCCGTCCGCGCCGAGCACCTTCACGCCGGTCATCCGGGCTTCCCCGCTGCCCCAGCGTTTCAGGTTGCCATCGTTGTCCGTTTCCCCGGCCTCCCCGGTTTCCTGCTCGTCCTTCTTCTTTTCTTCCTGCTGGTTTTTCCGGCTCATCCATTCCATATACCGGGGATGGACATCCCGGGGCTTTCCGTCCATCTTCACCAGTCCGTCCGCAACCCAGATGCTCCGGTCGCAGATCAGCTCCAGCTGGGACATGGCGTGGCTCACGATCACGATGGTGGTTCCCCGGCCCTTGATCTCCTGCAGCTTCCGGAAGCACTTGGCCTGGAAGGCTGCGTCGCCCACCGCCAGGATCTCGTCGATCAGCAGGATATCCGCGTCCACATTGATAGCCACGGCAAAAGCCAGCCGCATATACATACCGCTGGAATAGGTTCTCACCGGATCGTCAATAAATGCTTCCAGTTCGCTGAAGGCAATGATATCCTCCAGCCGCGCGTCAATCTCCTTCCGGTTCAGGCCGAAAATGGACGCGTTGGTATAGATGTTTTCCCGGCCGCTCAGATCCGGATGGAAACCGGCGCCCAGCTCAATCAGGCTGGAAACCCGGCCCTTCATCTCAATGGTTCCTTCGTCCGGATACAGGATCTTCGTCAGCATTTTCAGCGTGGTGCTCTTACCGCAGCCGTTCTGGCCGATCAGGCCGATGGCCTCGCCCCGCTTCACTTCAAAGGAAACCCCGTTCAGCACCCAGTGCTCTTCGTACTTCCGCCGTCCGGCAAACAGGATCCGGTCCTTCAGCGTGTTCCCGCGGTCCCGGTATACCCGGAACATCTTTTTCACGTTTCTGACGCTGATAACGACCTCATCGGTCTTTCCCTGCAAAGCGGTTCTTTCGGTGTCTTTTAATTCTGAATTCTGAATTCGTAATTCTGAATTACTCATTACATCACCTCCGAGAACCGCCGCTTCAGTCTGCCGAATACCAGGAAACCGATTACCAGAATCACAACACCGATTCCCAGCGAAATACCGAGCGACGCAAAATCCGGCACACTTCCTGCATAAAGAATGTCCCTGTATGCTGTCACAATATTGGTCATCGGATTCAGTTTGTAATAGGGCAGGTACTTCTGTGGTATCCTGCTGATATCATACACAATCGGAGTCAGGTACATCCACGCCATGGAAATGATTCCCAGGATATGTTCCAGATCCCGGAAATATACGTCAATCGCACTGACCAGCATCGTAACGCCCAGCGCAAAAATGTACTCCACCAGCATCACCAGCGGCAGGCACAAAAGGCCCGCAACACTGAGTTGCACCCCGGAGATGATGCACGCCGCCAGAACAATAACCTCACAGTACAGCATGTTCACAAAAGAACTGGTCACGGAGGCAATCGGTACAACTTCCCTGGGGAAATAGATCTTGTTCACCAGACTCTGCTGCGCAACCACGCAACTGGCGCCGCTTGTCAGGCAGGATGCAAAAAAGAGCCAGGGGATCAGGGCAACAAAAAGATACAGGGAATAATGCGGCACTCCTGTACCTACTGGCAGCACTTTCGAAAACACAATCGTGTAAACCAGCAGCTGACACAGCGGCACAATAAATGTCCACAGGAAGCCCAGCACACTCGCCTGGTACCGGCCCCGCAGGTCCTTGTGTACCAGGGACCGGATCATACTCCGGTAAGCCCAGATCTCCTTCAGCGTTTCAATCATTGAATTATCTCCCATTTTGACGATTCACCTTGTTCAGTCCCGAACACCATCGTCTCAACCTTATGGTGTCATTCCGAACGCAGTCGAGGGGAGCGAAGGAAGCGGTGACCCAGTGGGTCATTTGCCGTAAGGCAAAAGCGACCTGAACGAGTCAACCGAAAGGAAGAGCAAAGCCCGCTCCAAGGACTTTGAACGACCATTGAGGTTGCGGATATCCCTTGCTACTGCCGTAGGCGAATATTATTCATTCTTAATTTTTCAGTCTTAAGTTTTCAGTAAGGCCTTAGGCCTTCATTTCACCGTCCGATAATACTCGAGTGTTTCCCGCAGGATTTCCTCAATTCCGTGTTCCGGTTCCCATCCCGTATCCTTTGTCAGTTTGGAATGGTCACAGCAGATCACCGGCGTATCGCTCGGCCGCATTCTCGCCGGATCCTGTCTGACGGTTACCGGGCATTTCGCCATCCCGATCAGCCTGTCCAGCACTTCCTGGGCGCTGCAGGTTTTCCCGGAGCCGACATTATAGATCTCACCCGGCTGTCCCTTCTCGGCTATCAGCCGGTAAGCCCTTACCACGTCTTTCACATGGGTAAAATCCCGACGGGAGGTCAGGTTACCGACGCACACCGCGTCCGCTTCCCCGCGTTCCACCTTCACAATGCCGGAAGCAAAATCCGGAATCATAAATCCGGGTTTCTGTCCGGCACCGCCGTGGTTGAAGCTCCGGGTCATGCAGATCCGCATCCCGTATGCTTTTGCGTAGGCTTTCCCCATCTGCTCCTGGGCAATCTTGGAGATGGCATACGGCGTTCCGGGATTCATCTCCGTTTCTTCGGAAACAGAGCTTCCCTTCTCCCGCAGGTTTCCGTACTCATCGCTGGATCCGACCAATACCATGGAGCAGCCCGGACATTCCTTCCGCGCTGCCTCCATCAGGTTCACCGCCGCAACGATGTTGATCTCCAAGGTCTTCGCCGGTATTTTCCAGCTCAGGCCTACATTGGCCTGCCCGGCCAGGTGGAAAATGACCTCCGGCTGCAGTTCCTTCAGCAGCGTCTCCACCGCTTCCGGCTCCAGCAGGTTCACCGCCACCGTCTTTTCCCCGGGCACCAGATCCAGACCTGTCACATCATACCCGTTCGCGGTCAGTTCCGCCCGCAGGTACTTCCCGACAAACCCTTCGCTTCCGGTTATCAGTGCTTTCTTCATCATATGCGAACCACTTAATTTATTTTCACCGTTCTTGTCTGCACAGTAAGGAGCAATCCCGCACGCTCACATTGTCATCCTGAGCACAGTCGAAGGATCTCCCCCGCCCGCAGGCGATTCATTCTGAATTCTGAATTCTGAATTTATTTAATTCCTGCCTCTTGCTTGGCAAGTTTGAGATCGTGTTCCGCCATAATCGCGCACAGTTCTTCATAGCTCGTCTTCTGCGGATTCCAGCCCAGCTTCGTCCGGGCCTTGGTGGGATCGCCCCACAGGTTGACAACGTCTGTCGGCCGGTACCACTTCTCGTTCACGCACACGACCATCTTGCCGGTCTTCTTGTCATAGCCCTTTTCGTTGATGCCTTCGCCCTTCCACTCGATTTCGATGCCGTCATGGGCAAAGGCCAGGGTGGTGAATTCCCGCACGGTGTGCTGTACGCCGGTCGCGATCACGTAATCATCCGGCTCATCCTGCTGCAGGATCAGCCACATGCATTCCACATAGTCTTTCGCGTAGCCCCAGTCACGCAGGCTGTCCAGGTTGCCCAGCTCCAGGTGGTCCTGCAGGCCGCAGGCAATCCGTCCGGCAGCCCGGGTGATCTTCCGGGTCACAAAGGTTTCGCCGCGGCGCTCGCTCTCATGGTTGAACAGGATGCCGTTGCAGGCAAAGATGCCGTAGGCGTCCCGGTACTGCCGGATCATCCAGAAACCGTACTGCTTCGCCACAGCATAGGGAGAATAGGGATGGAAAGGCGTGTTTTCGTTCTGGGGAACCTCTTCCACCTTGCCGTACAGTTCAGATGTGGAGGCCTGGTACACCCGGCAGGTCTTGTCCAGTCCGGAATTGTGCACCGCTTCCAGGATCCGCAGCACGCCCAGGGCGTCCACGTCTCCGGTGTACTCGGCCGCTTCAAAAGAAACCTGCACATGGCTCTGCGCCGCCAGGTTATAGATTTCATCCGGCTTTACGCTTCCCACGATCCGGCTGATGCTGGAAGAGTCAGACAGGTCCCCCTCGTGGATCACCAGCTTGTCCAGAATGTGATCAATTCTGGATGTGGTCGGCACGGAACACCTCCGGATAATACCGTGTACTTCATATCCCTTTTCCAGCAGCAGCTCCGCCAGATAGCTTCCGTCCTGTCCCGTAATACCCGTAATCAATGCCTTTTTCATGTTCAACTTCTCCTTATCATTGTAAAATGTCATCCGGAATCAGTTTTTACCGAGTTCAATCTGTTTGGTCAACATCGCAATCATTATGAATTATGAATTGTGAATTATGAATTCAGAATTGCTTACAGCAATTCTGTGCGGTTAACTGCTCGTAAAACTTCCAGCACCTTCTTGATCTCCCCGGCGCTGTCCTTCGCGCAGATCAGCAGGGCGTCATCCGTGTCCACAACGATCGTGTCTTCCATGCCGACCATTGCGATCGTCTTCTTTCCGCCCTGCACAATGCACCGGGAAGTGCCGACCGAAACGATGTCTCCCTTGATGACATTTCCCATATCATTGCCGGGGTTCAGCCGTTCCACCGCCAGCCAGCTTCCCACGTCATCCCAGCCGAAGCTGGAGGGCAGAACGTAGACGTTCTCAGCCTTTTCCATAATGCCGTAGTCAATGGATATGGACTGCATCAGGGCGAAGGCGCCTTCCACGGTTTCCTCTTCCGCCTCTGTCCCGATGGACTCCTCAATCTTTTCCAGCAGCTCATAGTTCCCCGGCAGTTTTTCCTTCATTTCCGCCAGGATCGTGGACGCTTTCCATACAAACATGCCGCTGTTCCAGAGATACTCGCCGCTGGCCAGGTATTGCTTCGCGGTCTCCAGGTTCGGCTTTTCCACAAACCGTTTGACCTTGAAGGCATTCTCAAACCCGGTTCCCTCGTCCGTATCGTACTGGATATAACCGTATCCGGTGTCCGGCGTCTTGGGGGAAATGCCCAGCGTCACCAGGCCGCCCGTCTGCTCCGCCGTCTTCATGGCGTTTTTCAGCACACCCCGGAACAGGGCGGGCTGACGAACCACATGGTCTGACGGCAGCACGATCATCATCGCGTCCCCGTACTTCTTCCGCATGGTCACCGCGCCCCAGCCGATGCACGGCGCGGTATTTTTCGCCGCCGGCTCGCACAGGATATTCTCCTCCGGCAACTCCGGCAATTGTTCCCGGATCAGCGAAAGATACTCCCGGTTGGTGGCGATATAGATATCTTCCATGTTCACCAGCGGAAGAATGCGCTCCACCGTACTCTGGATCATGGTTTTTTCCGTTCCGGTCAGCGGCAGGAACTGCTTGGGCATGCTTTTCCGGCTCATGGGCCAGAACCGCTCTCCGCGTCCTCCCGCCATGATCAAAGCCGTAGTCTTTCGGTTCTGATCAGCTCTCAGCTCATCACTCATCGCTTTTAACTCTCAACTTTCTTTATGCTGTATACTTCTGACAAAATGCTTATTCCATAAAGTATACTATGCTGCCAATTCTGAATTCTTCATTCCGAATTCTGAATCAGTGGTCAGTTTTTCCATCACTTCAATCTCGAAGTCAGTGATCCTGTCAATTCCCTTCGGGTTCGGATGAAGTCCGTCCATATAATAAACGCCGTTGTCATGGATTGTATCCGTCGGCGCATGGAACATCGGTTCCTGGCTCATATCAAAATCGCACAGGGTATACAGATCAAGGCATTCCACCCCGTTCTTCACGCAGCATTCCAGGATTGCCATCCGTTTCCGTTCCCAGTTTGCCCGTTGGCTCCAGGGGCTGTTCCCATCATCCCGCTGCTGCGGCAGGTCCGTGCAGAAGATCATCACCGGCGCCGTTTCTTCTCCGGCAAACAGGCTCTGGTATTTTCTCATCATATGATCCACAGCCTGGATAAACACTGTCCCGCTGTAATCCTGCGACAAATCCGTCTCAGAAACCACCGGTTCCCCCTGATCCGCCAGGGAAGACGCCGGGTCAAAGGTTCCGATTGTCCCGGCTTCCCCGGGATCATTCCCTCCCACCAGCCATATGGAAAAGTCATGCTCATTCTCAATAACGCGGGAAAAATATTCATCCGAAGCGTTATAAGCGGCAGTGCATCCGCTGGCTCCTTCCACCAGCACAATGCTTCCGGTTTTCTGCTCCAGGATCTCTTTATAGAATGTATAATCGGTGGAACTCCGGCTGTCCCCCGCCAGGAAAATCCGCTTTCCGTTCAGAGAAGAAGCCGATTCCGCCATACCGGAAAAAGCACAGCAAGCCATCAGCCCCAGCAGAACCGCACAGGCAGCGAACACTTTCAGGAGCTTCTTCTGTTTATGGTTCAACCGGTATCCTTCCTTCCGTCATCAAAGGTGCATTCGCATACAGAGTAAGTTTACCATAAAAAACCGTTCCGATACAAGATTTACGCGCCCCAACAGTCCTTCCGTTCAAAAACATATGACCGTTATAGCCGTTTCCCTTTGGTTGTTATGACCGGTTCCCGTTATACCCGGGCCGTTTTCCGCCGTGACATCCTGTCGTCTGTGCCATATATTATACTCCTGAACCTGTCCGTCCGACAAGGAAAGTGTACTTTTAAAGGCTTTCATGATATATTATTCCATGGTTTATAATATGAGTCATGACCGCTTTGATCATCCGCTGACGGAGGGAGATATTTTCATGTTCAAGAAAGAAAACAGGACGCTCACCCTGGTTTTCCTGCTTATCCTGATTTCTTCTGCTGTGATCCGCATTATTCTTTCCATCTTTCCCAAATCCGCATACACCTATAACGATGAGCTGTTCTACCTGGAACTCTCACAGAATCTCTTCCTTCGCGGTTCCTTGACCGTTTACGGTTCCCCCATTCACTTTACCAAGCTTCTTTATTCCGTAATCCTGGCTCCTTTTTATGCCGTTTCTGACGGAGTTCTCCGCACCCAGCTGATTTCCGGTTTCAACGCGCTCCTGATCTCTTCCGCTTTGATCCCCGGCTATCTGCTGGCCCGCCGTATTCTGAAGAAAAACTGGCAGATTATCCTGGCCCTGCTCTTCCTCGCGCTTTCGCCCAATCTGCTTTTTTCCATTACCTTCATGTCGGAAAACCTGTATTATCCCCTGCTGCTCTGGGCTTTTTATGCCGCGTACCGTTACTTTGCCTCCGGCGAACGGAAGCCCCTGGGCGCGCTTGTTCTCGGCATCCTGGCTTTCCTGCTCTATTTCACCAAGGAAGTCGGCGGCGCCTGGATCATTGCCGCCGGGCTTGCCCTGCTGCTGGACTGCGCAGAAAAATCTCCCCGCAAAAGCGCCCTTCGCGCCTTTGGCTGCTTTCTGCTGGGATTCCTGGTTCCTTTCCTGTTCCTGCGTTTTGTCGTCCTGCGTGACTTAAGTTATTCCTATGCCAATCAGGCTTCCTTCGCCAATCTTTCCTCTCCCTCGCAGATTCTTTACTTCCTTTATGCCGCGCTGCTGATGCTTTTGTATTTCGTCGTTTCCCTTCTCTTTATTCCTGCGGCAGCACCGGTCATATACCGCAAACAGCTTTCTCCGGCAGAGCGTTTTCTTCTGTTCCTCTCCTGCACTTATACACTGGTTGTATCAATTGGTATAGCTTTCGGTGTTTCCCTCTCTACCAATTATCCGCAGGCCAATCTAAATATTCACCTGCGTTATTTCATCGGCGCCGCGTTTCCTTTCATGCTGTTATCCCTCTCTCTTCTGGACAAGGATGAAATTTTTTCCTGGAAAAGTCCGCTGGTTAGGATTGCCACAGGCTTCATAATTATCTTTCTACTAATTCTTACCTTCCCGCCAAATTTCAACAGCGTCGTAGATCATCCGGTTCTCTTCTTTACCCGGCTGATTCAGGATTCAGTTCTTTGGTCCTGGCTTTCCAAGGGGATTCTTGTTTTGCTGGTCCTCATCGCGCTGATCCTTTGGAGTAAAAAAAGAAAGCTGGCTTTTGTCTGTTTGTTGCTGCCTGTGACGCTGGCCTTTGAACTTTTCTCCGGCATTCTTTTTACCCAGACGCTCACCCGGGAAGAAGCCATTCAGGATCCGGATTTCCTGGCGGAAGTCAGGCAGCTGGATACGTTCCTTGATTCCGCGGAGGGTCCCGTCCTCATGCTGGCAGATTCCGCCGGTGATCCGCAGCTGAAGCTCACGAACACCATATCGAATGATGATTACTCCTTTGCCACCATTTCCTCTGTAAAAGACCTTGCCGCCAAAGCGGAAAACGCCGCCCTGGTCCAGGCGGATCTGTCAGCCGATCCGCTTCCCCATCCTTACGTTGAGTATGCTCCCGGCCCGACCTATGACAGCCTTTCAGATGTCAGCTGGATTGTGAGCCTGGGAGACCAGGATGTACTGGATCGTTCCCGGAATGAGGAAATCACTCCGGATGGAATCACATCTTTCCATGTTTACCGCGCAAAGGATCCTTCACGCCTCGCCTTGTACGGCCCCATTACTTACACACTCGGTGATCCCATCCTTTTCTACGGCACCAAACCTTCTTTCAGGAAGTACCAGCCCACGGGTTTCTCCGTGACGGAAGACGGATATACATGGACAGACGGGACGGAGGCTTCCCTGACGCTGGTTCCCAACATTGAGGAGCCTTGTGATCTTTCCGGTTACTGGACCTGGCGCTGGTCCATGGGGACTCAGATCTGCCAGCTGTTTGCAAATGATACCATCCTGGGAGATGTTGAAATCTATCCCGGTGAAAATGATTTGTATTTCTATATTCCTTCTTATGCCTATGAAGGTGCCGAAACCCTGACGCTCCGCTTCCTTTTCCCGACTGCCAGCCCCACCGAAGACGATCCCCGGCTGCTGGCCTTTGCGTTCGAAACCCTGACGCTGACTGCAGAACAGTAAAAGAAAGGCTTTGCCGTGTATCCCACAGCAAAGCCTTTCATCTTGCCCGGAAGCCTTATGCGGCCTTCCGGGCTTTTTCTTCTTTTCTCCTGCTGATAATCAGCAGCACCATGCACACCATGAATCCCACCGCACAGAACGGTCCGGCAGTCTTGATCGCTTTCACAATGAACGCACCGGAAAGAAGGCTCGGCGTCTTGTATTTCAGCCCACTCACCGAAACCGTCTTTTCGTTGATTTCCCGTGCCGCATAGGCATCCAGCATCGCCGCAAAATCGCTTCTGACATCGTCACGCTTTGCCCGCAGCATATCCAGCTTCTGCTCAACATCCGCCCTCAGGGCTGCTTTTTCAGCTGCAGTCAGCTCTTCAACCGCCGTCACGTCCTCGGCCTCACCCGCGGCTTCCGCTGCCTTAGCCGCCGCGCCCGTCATATCATCCAGCCGGGCTTGGTACAGGGCAATGGTCGCATTGATTTCAGCAATCTGATCCGATACGTCCTTGCGCTTTTCCACCAGTTTATCATATGTGTCAGAGGAAGAGCTGCCAACCCGGTTCAGCGCGCCGTTGGCGCTGACATAGATGATGCCGTCTTTCTCAAAAGAGTCTACTTGCGCTTCAATCTGTTTCAGCTCTTCCGTCAGACTCTCCAGCTGGAAACCCTGGGTGCGGATTTCCATTTCATACCGCTTCTGCAGCCTGGTCCGGTCCTTGGAAACCGCATTCAGCGTAATCGTTGCCTCCAGACGGTCAATATCCTTCCCCAGGTTCTGGTAACGCACCGCGATATCGCCGAAGCTCCTGCCGCCTTGTCTAAATTCCGGTGCCAGTTCCTGCACTTCCAGCGCAAAACGATTGTCCTGATTGACGCCCGTCCGGATGGCGTCCAGCTGCTGGGCATAATCATATTCCTGCAGATCCGCAATGGCGTCTGTTGTTTCCAGGCTGGCAGAATAAGTCTTCGCAAAATGGCCCCGATAAATCGTCAGGATGTTCTGAAGCAGCTCCGTCAGTTTCCCGGAAGCGATTTTCTGGTCAAAATTGTTGTACAGCGTTACGGAATACCTTGTCGCGTGATAGTCCGAAAGCGCCGCCTGCATATCCGCGTTTGTGTCCAACAGGGAAACGTACTTCGTCATCTGCTCCGCGATTCTTTCCGGATAGACGCCGGTCACGTTCATGCTTCCCCTGATTTCCTCCGCGGTATAGGTTCCCGTCAGTCCGGAAGCTTCCAGGGCCTTCTCCAGCACCTCATCCGATGTAATGCCATTCACATCAAAGGCATATCCGTTCGGCGCCTTTCCCTCCGCCGCTCCGTCAAAGGAGAACTGGATTGCGGCGGTAGCATAAGTCTGGTTTGTTTCACTGAAAAGCAGCACGGCTGCCAGTACCGATCCCACCAGGCCGCAGATAATCAGCACAATCAGGGTGTTCCTCAACCAATGCGTCTTCTTCACAGTCGTCATTTCACAGCCGCCTCCTTTCTATTTTCCTCGTCTTTTCTGCCTTTGGAGAATTCAGGCGCCAGTCCTGCCAGGAACCACAGTCCGAGACCTAATGCAACAAAGAGTACCTCGAAGATAATGATCTTTTTCAGGTTAGCTGTAATAAAGCTTTGCTCTTTCCCCTGCGGAGCACTGTGATCCTCAAAGGTCGTATACATCTGACTTTCATACAGCTCTTCCATGTGTTCGCGAACGCTGGTATACATGCTTTGCGCTGATGTCATGGACCGTGCCAGTTCCTCCTCCACGGTTGGTGTCACCGCTGTCCATGTTTTCGCGTCCAGCCGCTTGATCCGGTCTTCATAGTCCGCGATGGAAGCCTTCAGCTCCGCTGCTTTTTCGTAGTATTCCGTCTGCTGCAGGATCAGATTATTATAGTATTCCGTTGCTGTCTTGGTGGACTTGGCCGCGTCACTCTCCTGCATGGAGATGAATACTTCGTCATTCTTATAGTTCTTCAGCAGCTTTTCTGTCTCATCAATGTTTACATTGATCCGATCCAGCTCATTCTGCTCCATCCGCATCATATACTTCCAGCTGGTCAGCAGCGCCGTCTTGTCCCTGGTAATCGCGTTCTCGCTCACCATGGCGTACAGATAGTCCACATTGATGCTCTTGAAGGTCTGTAGCGTTTCCATCCAGTCGGTCAGGCTGCGGCCGGTTTTCCAGCTCCGGTAATTCTTTACCGTATCCGGTTTTGCTTCACAGTAGTCATACAGACTGTCCAGACCTGCCCGCAGCTGATCCAGGCTGTCCAGTACATCCAGTTCCTGCGTGTCAATGATGGAAAAAGCGTCATCCGGCAGCTTCACATCCGCATAGGTCCGCACCAGATATTCATTGTATACTGTCAGAATCCGGTCCAGCAACAGCTTCAGCTCTCCGTCCTTCAGTTCGATCTTTACCCGGCTGTCTTCGTCTCCGAATCCATTGGTCAGCGTCACAATAAACCTGTTTTCATATTTCATTTCCGCTGTCTGCAGCTGCCTGTATGCATCCGCATTCTTCGCGTCCGCGAGGCCGGCCAGTGCTTCCCGCACCCGCTGGCTCTCCTCTGTCAGCACCGTCCGGATCCCGATATTATTCCGCAGTACAGAAGCTGTAATCGGTCTGGACAATGTCATGCTATCCAGAACCGTCTGCAGCACATAAGAGGAGGTAATCTGGTTCAGATCCAGTTCCATTCCGTCCGGCGCCGTCAGATCTGTAACCGGTTCAAACTCCGCTTCTGCCAGCGTTTTTCTCCCATTCCGGATTGCCTCAGCGTCCTTTGCCACAGGCGCCTCATACCGCAGCGTCACCACGGAGGAAACCGTCAGCGGCGCCTTCGTGAACTGGTACAGCAGCAGCGGCGCGCATACGCCGGCCACCAGGCACAATACCAGCACCCAGGCAAAAATCCGCTTTTTCAGCTTCATGTTGCGGAAAACATTTCCCAGGTCAATGGTTCCTTCTTCCTGGTTATTGTTCACCACAAGCTGAATCTGTCGTTCCTTTTCCACCGGCAGCATGTTCTCTTTGTTTTCCAACATTCTTTCCCTCCCGATCTGTGATCAACTATCAACTGTAAACTATTTCATCGGAATCTTCAATCGTTTTTTTGCAATCGAGTTCCTTCGGGTTCCGAGTTCCCGAGTTCCCTGCGTCGAGTGTTTTAGTGTGCAGTGTTTTAGTGTGTTCCGTTTTCCCTGTAGATCCACAGCTTCCTGGACAGGAAATTCCAGATAAAGACAATCCCCGTGGAGAGGATCTTCGCGATCGTCTTCAGCAGGTTCGTGTTCATTCCAAAGACGTCCACAAACAGATACATCAGCAGCAGGTTGAACCCCAGGCCGATTGCACTGACCAGGAACACCAGAAAAATCTCTTTCCCTTTCTTATCCTTGTAGGCAGATTCCTTAAAGGTGAATGTCCTGCCGAGGAACCAGTTCGTGGTGGTGGAAAAAATGAATGCCAGAATCGTTGCCAGCAGATAGGGCATATCCAGCAGGTATTCCAGCAGTGAGAAAACCGCCCATTCCACCAGGGCGGAAACACCGCCCACACCAAAGTATGAAAGGAATTGTTTGATTCCTTTGGATGTAAGCATTTTGTCCATGTTTTCTCCTCCGTTTACTGACAATATGCCCACATGGTTTCCCGGTAGGCGTCCGGAAGTCCGATATCATATGACTTCCCATCCGGCCGGAAAGCATACATCCCGTATTTCTCACGAACAGCATCCAGCGCCGCAGTCAGGCCGAATTCTTTTCCTTCCGAAGGTTTCCCTTCCTGCCGGATCTGCCTGTCCAGCTCCGCGTAAACTTCAGGAGTCAGAACATACTGCCCGAATGTGGCGTAATACTTATCCTTCCCCTGTTTTCCGTGTACGCCAAGATACTCCCTGGCATAATCATCCGTCGGCTTTTCCACCATGCTGTCGACTTTCATCATGGTCTCCGTGTCATCATCCCAGAGTCCATGGATAATTCCGTAATGAACCACCCGATTCAAAGGGACTTCCGTAACAGCTACCAGCGTCCGTCCGCATTCCTTATAAGCGTCCATAATCTGCTTACTGCAGTTTACTTCCGTATTGGAACGGTACACAAAATCCCCGAGCAGAAGCAGCACCGGTTCATTTTCCGTAAACTGCCTGGTCAGCCAGACAGCGTGGCCGAATCCCAGTCTTTCCTTCTGGTGGATATAGGTGATATGCTGCCGCATCAGGCTGATCCGTTCTTCACACCTGGCTTTGTCCTTCGGCAGTTTCTCCCGGTATTCATCCGGCAGCGGGGCAAAGAAGCGGTCAAATTCCTCCTGCTCATCTTCGCCGATAATCAGACAAATATCCTCTATACCCGCTTCCAGCAGCCTGTCAATCATAATCATCAATGCGGGTTTCAGGATTCCGTCTGTATCCAGCAAGGGCATGAAACACTTGCGGACAGCTTTGGTTGCGGGGAATACCCGTGTGCCGAATCCCGCCAGCGGTATAATCGCTTTCCGGATCGTTTGTCCCGGTTTTAACGTCAGGGTAAAGGACGGCATTCCGCGCTGCTCAAGCAGGTATTTCTGCAATGCTTTCGCTTCAGCTTCTCCCTTTGCCAGGAATTGAACTGTGCCGTCTCCCTGTGATCCAACTCCCTTTCCGCCATATATGAACGGCTGAATCTGAGGATCTTTCAGCACCGAATGCAGTACAGGCGCTGCAAGTTCCGCGCTGGCAGGTGCAACTTTTTCGTCAAATACTTCCTGGGATTTATTCATTAACTGCCCCAGCTCAACCGGCAATCCCGCTTCCAGCAGTTTCACCGCTTTGGAAACAATCTTCCGGTTATCCTCACCCAGGGCTTCCTGAACACGCCTGTCTGCTTCATTCCCGGCGAAAGGATAGGCTTTATTCAGATCCGCCAGAATACGGATTGTATCTTTGGAGGCCATCAGGTTGGCAATGACCCAGTAAAAAGTGGTTCCTACCCGTAGTTCCCGGGAATCCGCCTCAAAGCCGTCAAAGCTCATCAATACGGGTTTGACGCCATAGGCACACGCCTGATCCAAGCGGCCGCAGCGGGAAGGCGTCCGCTGTTCTCCCCGGAACGCTGCCTGCATTTCACCCTTAATATTCATTTTCAGCCGGTACAGCTGATTAAACGCCCGGGCAACCAGCACACAGATTGCTGCGGAAGAAGAAAGTCCGCTCTTGATCAGCAGGTCCCGCTTCAGGATGGTGATCTTTACGCCGCCCACGGTATAGTTATCGTTGATAAAGGAAGCCACACCTGCCACATAGGAGAAAAAGCCGCCCTGCTGCGCCACCGCAAGCAGTTTCTCGGTGTCCATTTCACATTCCCAGTGCTCATCGTCCGGCAAATCCGATGAAGAACACATGATAAACTTATCCGCTTTTTCCGCCGTCGCGTAAATCCCCTGTTCTGTACCTGAAACAATTGCCGCGCCTTTTTCGAGCTCCGCATTTACAGTCCGGTACATACCAGCCCAGTCCGAATGCTCACCGAAAAGGCATAACCGTCCCGGGACAAAAAGGTGAATCACCCGTTTTTCTTCAGCCATGGTATTTCCTCCGAGTTAATTCATAAACCGCAGACAGCGTTATCCTTTCCGGTATTTCCAGATGCAGTAAATCGCGCGAAGACCGTCCTTGAAACCGATCTTTTTCCCTTCCTCATTGGTTCTGGGATAATAGGAAATGGGTACTTCCTTGACCCGTACTTTCATTTTTGCCACTTTGGCTGTAATTTCCGGTTCAAAGCCAAAACGGTTTTCCTTAATATCAACCGCCTGGATAATCTCCCGCCGGAACGTTTTGTAGCAGGTCTCCATGTCTGTCAGATGAAGATGAGTAAAAATATTGGATAAGCCGGTCAGGAATTTGTTTGCAATCTGGTTCGCTTTGTATCCCTTGGCTGCCTGGCGCAGGAAACGGGATCCGTAGCACACGTCGCATTCATCGTTCACAATCGGCATCACGGTCAGCGGATATTCATTGGGATCATACTCCAGGTCAGCGTCCTGGATAATGACCACATCACCTGTGGCATGCTGAAAACCGGTCCGAAGCGCTCCGCCTTTGCCCTGGTTCACTTCATGATGGATCACCTTGCTGACAAGCGGCGCAATCTCGCTGTCCAGGATCGCACTGGTTCCGTCCGTGCTTTTGTCGTCCACCACGATGATTTCCTTGTTTTTGATCGGGGCAGCAAGAACCTTTTCCACAATCGTATGAATACTGTTTTTTTCATTGTAACAGGGAATCACAACAGAGAGCACAAAGTTTTTCTTATCCATGGTTCCACCTCTTCCATTTAATCTGTCACGTGCTGAATCCACGTGTCATCTTCCACGTCATAAGCATATACATGCTCAAGACCGTTCTCAATAATCCAGCCATCCACCGCGAAGAAATAGCCGTCCCAGTCAATCGGCCAGATTTCACCCCATCCGGGAGGCGTAAGCCCTGAGTATCCGTTAATGGTGTTAATCTGATACGCATCCGCAAGCTCATAGGCGTCCGTATGCACAAAGGGTAAAAATGCCGGCTCCGTATTGGTATTGATGAGATAGAACGTTTCACAGTCCTTCGGCGGAGCGGAGATTTTCGCTAACCGTTCCACCGCACTGTCCCTGTCCCACCAGGCATAGACGCCCGTCGTATTCAGGTTAGTCACAAACAGCAGCACAACCGCCAGAACCGCACATCCGTACCGCAGCCACGCCTTCTTCGTCTCTTTCCCGGTCTCCCTGCTCCAGATGCAGGCCGTAATCACCGCCATCGGCAGATTCAGGAACAGGAAAATACGTCCGACCGCCCGGATTGACTTTCCGCCGGGCACCAGTTTATAAACCAGATGCCATCCGGACAGTCCCTGATCATTCCACCGGATGGAAAGCAGCACATTAATCAGCACTGACACGGCAATCACGCCGTATAAAAACCATACAGTCCTGTTCTTCCGGCTGTCATCGGATTCCGGCTCCTCTTTCCTGCGCATCCGGATCACGGTCCGGACAAGCCCTGCCGCGAACAGTCCCAGCAGCACCACGGAGAATCCCCGGATAATCTCGTGATTGGCACCTTTCAGGCTGTCAAAGGACTGAAGCCACTGCCCCAGCAGCCAGTTGTCTTCTGACACATGGATAATCCCCGGCAGGGTGGCAATCATGTCATTGGCGAACTCATAGTAATCCCGTCCGCCTGACATCTTGCTGATCGGCAGCTCCAGCAGAATAAAGGGAACAGCCAGCGCGACCCCGATCACGACATAGATCAGCAGATCATACCGTACCGTGCGGAAGAAAAGCGCAAACTGCTGTTTCAGGTATCCTTTCCTGCCTATCCCCAGCAGCAGCCAGACCACCAGGCAGATTCCCGCAAACAGTGCGGAGAAGAACGCAATATACCAGGCTGTGTAGAGTACCAGCTCAATCAAAACGATTGCCTCTATGGCATACAGGTTCCGCTTTTTCCTCTCCGGCAGGAACTGGAAGAAGCGGATCACAAATATCGCAAAAAGCGGTATCAGGCTGATGGCCGCCAGCTGCGCATGGTTGAGGCTCGTGATATAGCTGTCTGAAAAAGAGAATGCCAGTGTTCCAAAGAAAGCCCATACCGGTTTCACGCCCAGGACGCGCTTCAGCAGATACCAGCAGCTGAAGGTTCCCACCGCATGGACAAACAGGATTGTGTACTTATATGCCAGATACATATCCAGGCCGAACAGCCGGAAAACGGAATGAATCAGGCCAAACCCAAGCAGCAGGTCAGAATATCCCAGCGTATTGGGCGCAGGGTAAAAAATCCCCAGATCTGTCACGGAAGATTGTCCCTGGAAAACATGATACCAGTGCTCCGTGATCAGCATCGTCAGCCGGCCGTCGCCTGTATCCCCGAAGAGCAGGACACTGCCGTACATCTTCCGGAAAAAGAACCACTCGCATACGCACAGCAAAACAATCGCTGACACCGCGTATAAAACGCCGTTTTTCTTCTTCATACCGTTCCTCTCTCGCCGGACCGGAATCCTTTTGGCCTTTTAACCGGGATCTTCTTCTCCGCCGCAGAATCTGATCCAAGCCCGTACAGTCTTACCGTGCGCCTGGCCGTTCCGTAAAAAGAACGGGGTCCCCCGTTCTTTTCTTCCGTTTTAAATTATCTCATAGGAAACACATGCACGCAAGTGAACTATTGTGAAGAACCATGAAAAACTATAAAACACCAGGAGATTCTGCTCCCTTTATTCCGCTTTCCACAGCCCATGCAGGTTGCAGTATTCATAGGCAGCCACAACAGCCTCATTGACTTTGAACACCGCCTCCGGTTTCATCCCCGGTTTCAGGTAATGGATCTGGAATCCCTGCTCCGTTTCCAGAAGGATCCATTCAATATAATGAGCAGGCAGGGACGGATGCTCCACAGACCCAACCTTCACCGTTACGGTATCTCCATCCTGCTCAATCACCGGCACATGCTTTTCATGCGCACCGTCAGTCGTGTTGGCTGTCAGTTCTGTTCCGACAGACAGCGCCTTGTCACTGATCACGATCTGGTCGTCGATCTTGTAGAACTTCATACTTTATCCCCCTTCTTTCCGGTATAGAGTCCATTTTATCCTACGATCTGCCTGTCTTTAGTACTTTACCTTTCCTTCTGCTACAGCTTTCAGATGTTCACCATATGGACTTTTCCCATATGCTTTTGCTGATTCCAGAAGTTTTTCCCGACCGATAAACCCGTTGATAAACGCTATCTCTTCGGGGGCACTGATTGTAATCCCCTGCCTGGACTGAATCATCTCCACGAAATTCGCGGCCTGAAGCAAAGAACTCATCGTTCCCGTATCCAGCCAGGCAAATCCGCGACCCAGAAGCTGCACATCCAAAAGGCCATCATTCAGATACATATCATTCAGAGTTGTAATTTCCAGCTCGCCGCGTGCGGAAGGTTTCACCTGGTTTGCCCAATCCGCTACTCCGGCGGGATAAAAATACAGTCCGGTTACAGCATAATTGCTTTTCGGCTCTTTGGGCTTTTCTTCTATACTCAGTGCACGGCCATTCTCATCAAACTCGACCACACCAAAGCGTTCCGGATCCGGTACATAATATCCAAAAACAGTTGCCCGGCCATTCTCTTCAGCGTTTTTTACCGCTGCTCTCAGCATAGTGCGGAAACCGTTCCCATAAAAGATGTTATCTCCTAGAATCATTGCACCAGGTCCACCCGCGAGAAATTCCTCACCCAGAATAAATGCCTGAGCCAGGCCATCCGGAGAAGGCTGCACCTTATAAGACAGGGAAATACCAAATTGATTGCCATCTCCCAGCAACGCTTCAAAACGGGGTGTGTCCTCCGGTGTACTGATGATCAGTATATCCTTTATACCAGCAAGCATAAGTGTACTTAAGGGATAATAGATCATCGGTTTGTCATATACAGGTAATAGTTGTTTACTTGTCACCTTTGTTAATGGATAAAGACGAGTACCACTTCCACCGGCCAAAACAATCCCCTTCATTTTACTATTACCTCCATTTCTCTGCCCAGGAAAAATCCTGAGTGGCAAATCTCTCATGCATAGCATCTTTCGGACTGGTTTTATATTCACAATCAAGCTTTGGCCATTCTACAGCAATATCCGGGTCATTCCACGGAATCCCTCCTTCTGATTCAGGATCATAAACATCTGTGCATTTGTACACAAACTCAGCTGTATCCGAAAGAACAAGGAAACCGTGAGCAAATCCTTCGGGGACATAGAACATATTCTTTTTCTCACTGCTCAGCACAACGCCTACCCATTGACCATATGTCTCAGACCCTGGCCTGACATCCACTGCAACGTCAAAAACTTCGCCATGCGTTACCCTGACAAGCTTTCCCTGTGTATGGTTTTTTTGAAAATGAAGGCCGCGAAGCACTCCTTTCGTTGAGGACGACTCGTTATCCTGAACAAATTCACGATCAATTCCCGCTTCAGCAAAGACATCTTTTTTATAAGTCTCCATAAAGTATCCACGGGAATCTCCCCGAACCTGCGGCTCAATTACAATCACACCGGGAATTTTTGTCTCTTCAAACCTGAACGCCATTACAGATCTGCCTCCTTTAAATAACGTGATACCGCATCCTGCCATGTTGGAAGTGGTTTAAACCCAGCTTCAGCCAGTTTACTTTTATCAAGCCTGCTATTGAACGGTCTGGCCGCTTTACTCAAGCCATATTCGGCTGTTGTTACCGGTATAACTTTCGTTTTCAGACCATACTGGCGGTAAAACTCACAGCAGAAGTCATACCAACTGATGTATCCACCTTCATTGGTTGCATGATAGTATCCATATTTCTCAGTTTCCACCATATCAACCAGCAAACGAGCAAGATCCTTTGTATATGTCGGCGTCCCAATCTGATCATTAACCACCCGGACTTCATCATGTGTTTTTCCAACATTGATCATTGTCTTGATGAAATTCTTTCCGTTCAGGCCAAACACCCAGGCAATCCGGACAATAAAGTACTTCGAAAGAATACTGGCCACCGCCAATTCTCCATCCAGTTTACTCTGTCCGTATACATTCAGCGGAGCATAGCACTTATCATCCGGCTGCCATGGACGATCTCCCTGTCCATCAAACACATAGTCTGTACTGATATAGATCATTTTAGCATCTATATCTTTGACCGTCTCCGCTATGTACTTTGTTCCCAGAGCATTAATTGAATGAACCTTCGGTTTATTCTCATCGTCCTCAGCTGCATCAACCGCTGTCCAAGCCGCACAATGAACAACCGCATCCGGCTTTATCTCTGTAATTACTCGTCTAACTGCGCCCGGATCTGTAATATCCAATTGAACATAAGGGGCTGCCGTAACTGCAGTACCATCCTGTATGCCTGCATATTCAGATTGTATGTCTGAGCCAACAGTATCGTACCCTCTGGCCGCAAGCTCATTCATCACATCATGACCCAGTTGTCCAGCCACACCTGTAACAAATACTCTCATCTGATTTCACCTGTTCCCGTACATCTTCTCGTAGTAGTTCTGATATTCGCCGTTCACGATCTCTTCCCACCACTCACGGTTTTCCAGATACCACTTGATTGTCTTTTTGATACCGTCCGCGAACTTTGTCTCCGGCAGCCAGCCCAGTTCGTTATGGATCTTCGTGGGATCGATGGCATAGCGCATATCGTGGCCCTTCCGGTCTGTCACGTAGGTAATCAGGCTTTCCGGCTTGCCCAGTTCCTTGCAGATCAGCTTCACAATGTCGATATTCGCCATCTCGTTGTGTCCGCCGATGTTGTATACTTCGCCCACCCGGCCTTTATGGATAATCAGGTCAATGGCCTTGCAGTGATCCTCCACATACAGCCAGTCCCGCACGTTCTTTCCTTCGCCGTATACCGGCAGGGGCTTGTCGTTCAGCGCGTTGGCAATCATCAGGGGAATCAGCTTCTCCGGGAAGTGATAGGGGCCGTAGTTGTTGCTGCAGCGGCTGATCGTGCAGGGCAGCCCGTATGTCCGGTAATAGGCCATGACCAGCAGGTCCGCTCCCGCTTTGGAGCTGGAATAGGGGCTGCTGGTGTGGATCGGCGTTTCTTCCGTGAACAGCAGGTCCGGCCGGTCCAGCGGCAGGTCGCCGTAGACTTCGTCCGTGCTCACCTGGTGATACCGGGTAATGCCGTATTTCCGGCAGGCATTCATCAGGTTAGCCGTGCCCATGATATTGGTCCGCAGGAAAACATCCGGATCCTCAATACTGCGGTCCACATGGCTTTCCGCCGCGAAGTTGACCACGATGTCCGGATGCTCTTCCTCAAACAGCTGCTGCACCGCTTCCCGGTCACAGATGTCCGCCTTCACAAACCGGAACTGCGGATTGTCCATCACACTCTTCAGCGTGGAAAGATTTCCCGCGTAAGTCAGCTTGTCCAGGCAGATAATCCGGTACTCCGGATACTTTTTCAGCATATGGAAAATAAAATTGGAACCGATGAATCCCGCTCCGCCGGTCACGATAATTGTCATAATCAAACCTCCGGTCATAGTAATTCATAATTCATAATTCACAATTCATAATGGCAGCAACCGTAAACTATGATTTCCGTTTTATCCTGTTTATACGTGTATGACAGGAAGAAACTTATAATTCTTAATTCTGAATTCTGAATTGCAGCTTTGTTTAGTCCTCAGAATAAACAAAGTTGCAGTCGCTGTCTTCCAGCAGCGGCGAAGTGGTGTCCTTTTCACTCAGCAGTTCCGTTTTCACTTCGCCCCAGTCCACGCCGATCGCCGGATCGTCAAACCGGATCCCCCGATCGCATTCTTTGCTGTACAGATTGTCCACCTTGTAGCAGAATTCCACATTGTCTGTCAGCGCCTTGAAGCCGTGTCCGAACCCCCGGGGAATCATCAGCATCCTCCGGTTTTCCTCGCTCAGCTCCACGGCGATCCATTTTTTATAAGTCGGACTGCCTTTCCGCAGGTCCACCGCCACATCCATCACCGCGCCGCGGTTCACGCGCACCAGCTTGGCCTGCGCCATGGGATTGTTCTGGAAATGAAGGCCTCTCAGAATTCCCTTCTGTGAGGAAAAGCTCTGGTTGTCCTGCACAAAATCATAGTGCAGCCCCAGCTCCTCAAAATTCCGGGTACTCCATACCTCCATAAAGTATCCCCGTGCGTCCCCGTGAATATCCGGCTCGATAATGTATACTCCCGGCAGTTCCGTCTCAATCTTCTTCATACAATACTGCTCTTCTTCCCGTAAATAATGCTTCTCATGGATCCAGACGTTATAGCTTTATCCAGGCGTCTGGCATCTCATTCATTCTGAATTCTTAATTCTGAATTCTGAATTAATACTTCACTTTCCCCTCCGCCACCGCTCTCAGGTGTGCACCGTAGGGGCTCTTTCCGTATTTCTGCGCGCTTTCCAGCAGTTTTTCCTTATCAATCCATCCGTTGATATAGGCAATCTCTTCCGGTGCGGAAATCACTACGCTCTGCCGTTTCTGGATCATCTGGACAAAGTCCGCCGCTTCCAGCAGACTGTCCATGGTACCGGTATCCAGCCAGGCGAACCCCCGGCCCAGGATCTGAACATCCAGCAGGCCGTCCTTCAGGTACATCTCGTTCAGCGTCGTGATTTCCAGCTCTCCCCGGGCTGACGGTTTGATCCGGCCCGCCATGCCGCTGACTCCCGCGGGGTAGAAGTACAGTCCGGTCACCGCGTAATTGGATTTGGGTTCTTTCGGTTTTTCCTCAATACTCAGAACTTTTCCGGTTTCATCAAACTCCACCACGCCAAAGCGCTCCGGATCCGGAACATAATAGCCGAAAACCGTTGCCCGGCCCCTGCTTTCCGCGTTTTCCACCGCAGCCGTCAGCGTCTTCCGGAATCCGTTGCCGTAGAAGATATTATCTCCCAGCACCATGGCGCCGGCTTCGCCATTCAGGAATTCTTCTCCCAGGATAAACGCCTGCGCCAGTCCGTCCGGGCTGGGCTGCACCTTATAGGACAGCGTCAGGCCGAACTGGGAACCGTCCCCCAGCAGATGCTCAAAACGGGGCGTGTCCTCCGGGGTGGAAATAATCAGGATATCCCGGATTCCCGCCAGCATCAGCGTGCTCAGCGGGTAATAAATCATTGGCTTGTCATAAACCGGAAGCAGCTGCTTGGATGTCACCATTGTCAGCGGATACAGTCTGGTTCCCGCACCGCCTGCCAGGATAATTCCCTTCATGCGTTTTCTCCTTTTTCTCTTGTCGTTCCTTGGAGAATAAGCCTTCGCTTTTGCCTCGTAATCCTGAACCGGATTCTGCTGTTCCCGAATAATCGCATGGTGATCCATGATCATATTCTTATCCGGTTGTATGAACGTTGATTTAATTCTGAATTCTGAATGATGAATCCTGAATTAACTTATATTTTATCTCATTCTGCTTTCTTTTTCAACGATTGCAAAAGGCCGGCAGCCCTGTGGCTGCCGGCCTCCGTATTCCTCAGACCGGAATCAATTACTTTTTCTTTTTCTTGGCGGGTTTGGCCTCGGGAAGCTTCAGGCCGTAGGATTCTACCAGGGCCTTGAATTCCGCGGAACCGGTGAAGCCTTCGAAGACGAACTCGCGGGGCTTCTTCTGCGCCAGCACACTCATCCAATTGAGCATTCCAGAAGCATCTTCATCGCGGCCAAACAATGTCCGGTACAGGCGATGTACATATTCAGTGTCAGCAAGTTTCTTTTCAGTGAATTCCTTGGAGAAGAAGAAGCCTCTCGCGACATCCACAACGTTGATCCGGTTGGTCAGCACTTCACGGCACCAATTCTCAATACCATTTACGTCATATTTACGGCCGAGGCACTCAGTATACATCCGGCTTACATACGAAGTCAGGCCCCAGTTGCGGTCACGATACTTGCTCAAAGTGATCGTACCGGGTGTCATACTATGATCCTTACAGATTCCAACGAACTCCGCTGAGCTGGTAAATCCGTGAATAATGGAATCATACGTAAGACCAATATTCAGCCAATCAAGCCAGTTTTTCAATCCGCCAGCATCAGGTTCACGACCCAGCATGCTATTGTAGAGAATCGTCACAACCTTCTCGTCACTATATTTCTTTTCAGTAAACTCATTACTATCAATGAAAGCCTTGACGATCGCGCTGCCACCCTTCTTACCGGAAGCAATCTGGCTGCACCAGTCAAGCATACCGGGTTCATCGGGAGCACGGCCCAGGATCTTGTCGTAGCAGCGAACCACGAATGCCTTGATCTTGGTGTTGCAGAAAATAACATTCTTGTGGGTCTTAGCGTATTCTTCAGCCGCGGAGCCGACCGGTCCCATCAGGTAACCGGAGGTGCCCAGCGCGTCTGTTCCGAGATACACCACGTCTTTACCCTGGCACTCTTCCCACAGGATCCAGCCGGAAGCGGGACGACCGGAGAAGGCGTTGTTGCCGACCTGGACCAGGCTCTTGGGCAGGCGGATCATCTTGGCGCCGGTGCAGCCGTTGAAAGCTTCACGGCCGATTTCAACGATACCTTCGGGAATCTTGATTTCGGTCAGTCCGCTGCAGCCGCTGAAGCAGTAGTTGTTGATCACTTTCAGGGTAGCGGGAATCGTCAGCTTGGTAGCGCCGGAGCAGCCTTCGAAGGCACGGTTGCCAAGGGTCTTCACGGTGCTGGGGATGATGATCTCCTTCAGCGCGGTGCAGCCGGCAAAGGCGCCCTGTCCGACAGTTTCCAGTGTGGCAGGCAGGTCAGCGTAGGTCAGCCTGGTACAGCCCTTGAAGGCGTTGTCGCCCAGGGTCTTCAGCTTCGTTCCGGTCGGAACACCGGTCAGGGAAGTACAACCGTTGAAAGCGTCATGGCCGATGGTTTCCAGGTTCTCCGGCCAGGAAACGCTCTGCAGGCTGGTGCAGCCTTCGAAGCATTCAGAGGAGATTTCCGTGATGCTGTTGTGCATACTGACGCTCAGCAGGCTGGTGCAATTACGGAAAGCCCCGGCATCCAGCGCGATGTTATTCGGCAGGGTTACGCTCAGGATGGTGGTGTTGTTGGCGAACACGGCCTCGCTCAGCCGTTTCACAGGATTGCCGTCCTTATCCTGCAGCGGCAGGGTAATGGCGGTGGAACTGCCGTTATACTGGATAATGGTACCGTCCGCGCGGATCACGTAGTCTTCCACAGCGGCAGCACTCAGTTCTTCTTCAGCATTTTCTTCCACAGCAGCTTTCTCGGCAGGAGCGGCTTCCTCAGCGGGAGCAGCTTCAACCACGGGCGCGGCTTCTTCGGTCAGACTGCCGGTGTTGTCGGTTTCTTCAGCCACAGGAGCAGCTTCCACTACCGCTTCTTCAGCAGGTGCAGCTTCTTCTACAGGAGCAGCTTCCTCAACGGGAGCGGCTTCTTCAGCAGGAGCTTCTTCCTCAGCGGGAGCGGCTTCTTCGGCAGGAGCAGCTTCTTCGGCAGGAGCAGCTTCCTCGGCAGGAGCAGCTTCCTCAGCGGGAGCTACTTCTTCAGCGGGAGCAGCTTCCTCAGCGGGAGCGGCTTCTTCGGCGGGAGCGGCTTCTTCGGCGGGAGCGGCTTCTTCGGCAGGAGCTTCTTCCTCAGCGGGAGCGGCTTCTTCGGCGGGAGCGGCTTCTTCGGCAGGAGCAGCTTCCTCAACGGGAGCGGCTTCCACGAAAGCCACGGGCTTCAGCTCGTTTTCCTGCAGGTCGGCGTCTCCGGCGTCCTTCAGGGCTTCAGCCTTCACCCAGGCAGTCTTCACGGTCTTGGCACCGTTTTCCTTCACGGCATAACGGATGCTGGCAGCCTTTTCTTCAACAGCGGTCAGGATCACCAGGGCGTCAGCGCTCAGCACGCCGACTTCGTTGGTCAGTTCCTTCTCCGCATACAGAGCAGTACCATTGGCGAGCTTCCTCGTCATGGACTCCTTCTTGGCTTCTTCAGCGGGAGCGGCTTCTTCGGCAGGAGCGGCTTCTTCAGCAGGAGCGGCTTCTTCAGCGGGAGCGGCTTCCTCGGCAGGAGCAGCTTCCTCAGCAGGAGCGGCCTCTTCAGCGGGAGCGGCTTCCTCGGCGGGAGCTACTTCTTCAGCGGGAGCGGCTTCCTCAGCAGGAGCAGCTTCCTCAGCAGGAGCGGCTTCTTCAGCGGGAGCAGCTTCCTCAGCAGGAGCGGCTTCCTCGGCAGGAGCGGCTTCTTCAGCGGGGGCAGCTTCTTCAACAGGAGCGGCTTCCGCAACAACTTCTTCTGCCACAGGATTAACATCCTCGGCAACGGCAGGCACGATGCTGCTCACCAGCAGGCACAGCGCCATCAGCAACGCCAGTTTCTTCATGATTTTCTCTTTCCTTTCCCTTATCCTTGTTAATTCGCGGATGAGCCCCGGTTTCCCGTGTTTCTCTGTTGCGAAAGCCCATCGGGTCGGAATTATAATTATTATACCTTCCAAAAGTTACGTTTTCAAGGGTAAATTTTCATTGTTTCTTCATATGTTTGACGCATTTTCGACTAATTGTGTCCGACTTCTGTCGTCGGGCTCATTCCATACTATATCTAGTGATGTAAATATTTATTTACAAAAATCACCTCGCCTGAAATCCGTCGATCAGTACACGATACTTCTCCGTGATCACGTCCCAGCTGTAGTTTTCCTTCACATACCGGATTCCGCTTTCCCTCATGGTCCGGTAAGCTTCCGGATGTTCCTCCATCCAGCGGACGCATTCCGCAAACTCCTGGTAAAAATCAAAATACAGTCCCGCGCCGCTGCGGATGCAGTGTCCCTTCAGTACCTCGCACTTTCCGGAAACCAGCACCGGCCGGCCCATCAGCATGCTTTCCAGCACCACCATGCTCAGGCTTTCAAAACGGCTGAACAGCAGCAGCGCGAAGGCTTCCTTCATCACCGCAAACTTCATTTCCTCGCTTACAAAGCCCAGCGGAATAATATCCGGATGCTCCGGAACCTTCATCACCGGCTTGCCCATCAGCACCAGTTTCAGGTCACTCTTCCGTTCTTTCTTCATCCGGAGGAAGAACTCAAACATTTCGCCGCAGCCTTTGCTCTCGTCAATCCGCCCGGCATAGACCAGGTACCGTTTTCCCCGGATCTCTTCCGGAATCTCCGGCAGCTCGCCCGCCGGTTTGTCAATTCCGGCGCCGATCAGCACCTGCGGCTTGTCCTTCACGAAAGGAAATCTCCGGAAGGCAAAAGCCTGTTCCTCCGGCGTCAGCCACAGCAGCGCCCGGGCCGCTTCAAACACCTTGTCATAAGCCCGCAGGTAAACCGGCGGCTCGTCGTGCAGGGTGGGAATCAGCATGGCGTTGTCAAATCCCAGCGGCAGCCCCGTCGCGCTCAGGTAATACAGGTAGGTCATAAAGATGACCACGCGGTATTCCCCGTGTTCCTCCCGCAGCGCCCGGATCACATCCGTGCTTACAGGTCCCTGCTCCTCAATCCACTGAAGCTCTTCCCGATCCGTATGGTTTGGATCAGAGAAAACCTTCGTAGAAATCCGGTCAAAACTCACCTGATCTCGTTCTCTGGCCACCGGATACCGTTTCACCAGTACACCATTGATGTTCTCTTCCCCTGCTGGATAATAGTTTTTCCAAGTCACATAATCCAATGCACAAGTAGAGTATACTGTCACATCGTAGTAGTTAGCCAGCAATTCTGCCGTCTGTCGGCAGTACAATTCCGATCCGCCATTCACTTCAAGCCCGTACCGTTGACAGACCAAAGCAATTCTCTCTTTACCCATCTTCAGCACTCCCTGTTTCCTATACTCTGCGTCCCAACTATTCTGCCAATACAGGCCTTAATTTGTTCTTCCGCTCTTTCCGGGTGAAAGCGTTTTAGTGATTCTTCCTGACCTTTCTTAATCCATTCACGCAGGTTCGAATCCCACATAATGCGATCAATTGCCGCAGCAGCTATATCAGGATCCTTATTGTCTAATAGTAAACCACCATGCCCCAGCGTGTCCGGTATTGCCGATGAAGCAAAAGCCACAATTGGGACCCCAAAGTACATCGCCTCAACTAAAGGTACACAGAAGCCTTCATGTTCACTCATACAAACGAATGCATCTGCTGTACGATAATATGCAAGAATTTCTGGAAACCGGATATGCCCGGGGAATATAACACAATCCTCCAAACCTAGCTTCCCAATATAAGCTTTCAATGCATCATAATATGATTCCATACCTCCCGCGCTTCCAATCAGGATCAGTCTGCTTTTCTTTTCATATAATGTGTGATACCGGTAAAATGCTCGAATTACATCCTCCTGTTTCTTGTTTGGTACGATCCGACCCACGAACAAGAGATTCTTATATCCATCAACCCGCATTCTTTCCATAACCAGCGGATCCGGGTCTGCATCATAATCAGTATAAGGAATCACAATTGGGCAGACATCAATAGGACATCTGTATCCCATATCAATCAAATCCCTACGATTATACTCTGAATCAGCAATACAATAATCAACTTTATCGTTCAGGAATCGGATACCTTCATATGCATATTCTTGAACGCGTTCCACTTCCGCATTGAATTCATGAAAAAACAATGGTGGCGTAATATTGTGATAAATCACCACTTTTTTACAGCTATATTTGGGTAATTCAAAATTCATTGGTGCACCCGTACATGCATGGTACAACAGAATATCATCCGATCGGAGTTCCGGCATACTATTCAGTGGTTTAGCCGCATCCGCAGGTAGCCGGTTGTCTATATGATCAATATAATAGATTTCCGTCTCATATCCCATCCGGACAATCACATCCCGGATAGCCAGTGTATCATTCCCGATAGCATCCCCATAACCCAACACCGGCAATAATTGTACAATCCGCATGCCTGCTCCTCTTTTCCCTTCGGTATTCAGGTAATCATTTTTTCGAGACAATGCATCAGTTGTTTTTTGACATTCTCACATTTATAATCTTGCAGTTTCTTTTGTTGTTCCTCATGAAGTGCTTCTCTTAATGTTTGATCCCAAACAATCCGGTTAATAGCAGCGGCTGCCACCTGCGGATCCTTACTGTCCAGCAGCAATCCGCCCTTCCCCAGCGTTTCTGGAATGGCTGAAGACGCGAATGCCACAATAGGCAGATCAAAATACATTGCTTCCACCAGCGGCACACCGAATCCTTCATGTTCGCTCATACATACAAACACATCCGCCAGCCGGTAATAAGCCAGGATGGCGGCAAAACTGATGTGTCCTGGAAAAATCACCAAGTCATTTAATCCCAGCGCTTGGGCATAATTCTCAAGTTGATACCGATAATTCTCCATACCCGTATCATTCCCGACCAGAATGAGTCGGCTTTTCGGGTTATAGTCCCTGTGATAATAATAGAAAGCTCGGATCACATCCTCCTGCTTTTTATTCGGTGCGATTCGTCCCACAAACAGCAGATTCGTCCATCCATCCCCCTGGTATTTCCCGAGCACCTTCCTATCCGGTTCTTTTTCATAATCCTCAAACGGAATCAGAATAGGACATACGTCAATCGGGCATTCATACCCCATTTTACGCAGATCATTTCGATTATAATCGGAAACCGCCACACAATAATTAATCTTTCCTGCAAGTTCCTGAATCTGCCGACGTCCAACTCTTGTCAATTTCTCCGCTTCCTGGGAGTATCCCCGAAAAAAGACGGATGGTGTGATATTGTGATATCTCATCATTTTTCGGCCGCCGAATGTTGGTATTTTCTGATTCACGGGATCTCCCGTGGATCCATGAAAAATCAGCAGATCGTCATCATGAAGCTCCTTCATCTTTTTCCAGCTGGATGCCGCACCTTTAGGCAAACGCGGATCGATATTGGAGGCATAAATCGCCGTTTTATATCCCATTTCTGAAAGCATCCGATCAATCGCCGCGGCGTCATTGCTCACCGCATCCCCAAAGGCCATCGTTGCAAGCAGCTGAACGATCTTCATTTCACTTTCCTCTCCAGTTCCGCAATCCGCTTTTCCTGTGCCTCAATCACTTCCACCGCTTTTTCCAGTGCGGTCTTCAACGCAAGGTTCGTCTCTGTCACCCGTACGGACATCGGTGCAGTAGCACAATTCACAGCTTTCAATACGATCTTTTTATACAAGCGTTTCAGAGGGTTCCGACTCGGATCCTGATATCGAACTGGAATCACATAATCTGCAGTCAACTGTTTTACCTGAGCTTCAAGTTCTTCCCCAATTCGTCCATTTATCATAGAGATTTTTGAAAACTCCGGTAAGTCTTCCGCGGGCGCCCGCTTCAGCGCCTCCGCCCGGATTTCTTCCATGATTTTCTCAATATCCAGCTTCCCATCTGCTGTTACTGCTATTTTTTCTTTATCAACGTTCTCTGACATCTTAACACCTTCTTTCTTCACCTGTTCCGTAAGTTCTTCCCCTTTTCCGGGTAATACCCAGGCCATGAAAATCCTTTCGCCTGCTCTGTTCATCAAACGAACCTCACTCAGTTCGCCTTCCTGGACTGGCAAAAGAATCTTCATTTCACCTTCTGATGCGGTAAATGTAATCTCCGATTCACCAGTCGGACCAATCAACCGAATACGGTTCTCTTTACATTCTTCTTTCCGATATTCCAGTCTCCATTCAACCCGATCTGTCATCAAGACAGCCGTTTCCTTACACATCCAATGACCGGGAATCCTACAAATTCCGGGGGTTCTTTCACCCCAACCGTCACCAAACAGAATGCCGTTGCTATATTCATACGCCCGCTGCACTGCAGGATTGTCCGGCGACATGGCCTTGTCTTCCAGCTGACCGATCTGTTTGGCCGGCACACCGCCCCAAATCGTGTTCGCCGGTACATCCGTACCCGGCGTCACCACCGCGCCCGCCGCAATCACCGCGTTGTCTCCGATGGTGCATGGACCCAGCAGCGTGCTTTCACTGGCCAGCCATACGCCCTTGCCAACCACGATATCGCAGCCTTCAGTCGCTTCAGAATCCCGACGCAGGAATCCCTTCAGTTCCGGGTCATGGCTTCCCGCCAGCAGACTCACATTGGATCCCGCAAAAGTTGATTCACCGATTTTGATTCGTCCGGAATTGGTATTAAAAAAACAGGTAAAAACCGCCGCCGTCTCATCGATTTCCAGCCGTTCCGGATCACCCCAAACTGTAGGAGAAATACTCAGCCCTCGGTTTAATTGAGAAAGCAGTCCCCGATCATTGCACAGTCGATTGAAAAAGTCCATTTCAGAATCATTGACCCGTTTCTCCAGACCATCCATTCTCTGACAAATATCGTAGTTTAGCTCATCTATCCCATTGATTCTCTCATGTTCATCATCAATTCGATCATTTGTAACTTGCGAAACATCCGCGATGCGTTTCGCCAGTTCATCAAAGCGATCCGGCGCGTGAACAAAAGCCCCGATAATCTTTTTGATCTTTCCCATTTTCATCTCT
>Ga0310695_10003401_pt1 | contig 31279 bp, 26 predicted proteins | sample RumenRJG_04DNA_FD_203882 | JGI IMG/M metagenome (GOLD analysis project Ga0310695, IMG submission 203882) | Bovine rumen microbial communities from Lethbridge, Alberta, Canada - RJG_04 (v2) (version 2) | ecosystem: Host-associated > Mammals > Digestive system > Stomach > Rumen | place: Canada...
TGATACGGACTGTTTTCTTCATTTTTATTTTTCCTGGCTTAAAAGCCTGTTAAGTTTTAAAAGTTGAACCTTACTTGACGATCGTCCAAGCAGGGGAGTTAATGTTTCTGTAAGCGGTCACGCGGCAAGGCTGACCAAGAGCCTGCGTTGCAGCAGCAGTAGCAATCACGAGGAACTGTTCGTTTGTCAGTCCCGGATGTTCTTCGAGGGCGGCAACGGCGGCAATGCCGAGGAACGCCTGGAGCTGCTTGTTGGTGAATCCCGGATGGATGCTCTTTGCATTCGGATCCCAGTCGCAGTGTGCCGGAGCACGAACCGCAGGAGCCGGAGCGGCAGCAGCGGCAGCGGCCGGAGCAGCCTTCTTAGCAGGAGCCGGAGCCTTGACCTTGTCCAAACCGAGCTTCTTCATGATTGCGCTCATGATAGTGCAGAGGACGAGGAGGCCAATGATCACAGACATCACGACGATGAGGCCTGTTGCCTGGAATTCGACGAGCTTGCCAAGGGTGAACTTCTGGACTTCACCATGGCACTTGCCACCTTCCATCTTGCCCTGGCAGTATTCGCTGCCGAGCTTAGCCTTAGCAATCGGGAGCACGGCCGTACCGTTGGCATTTTCAACGGAATCGCGAATATCGCGGGCGCGAACGGACTGTTCGTATGTCTTATAAAGAATGGAATAGCCACCACCGTGAGTTTCCACAATCTGGAAAACAGTAGATTCATCCATCCACTTGAGCTGTTCCTTGATCGGGGCAGCAATGGAGTCCGGCATCAGAGCAATCTGCTCGTCAAAACGGCCAACCTTTGCAGCCTTGGAAGCAGCAGGTTGAGCTACGATCTCAGACGCGAAGGCACCGGAAACCGTTGTCACCGCGGCAAAAAGCATAGCTTTCTTTAGTGTATCATTCATATCGGAATGCGTCCATGTTTAATTAAGTGAACTGTTTGATAAAAATCAACGCGCGTGAATATAGCAATTTTAAAGACTAGTCATTAGTCATTGGTCATTAGTTACTGGCTATAAGCTACATCGTCATTGTGCCAGAAGAAAGACCCTTCACAGGCTCATAACGGAGGGTACCGTCGGTCCCCAGAATTATCGCCACGCCTGCGAGGTAATTGATCCACTGCTTCGTGTCGAAATAGCGGAGGTTCGCCTTGCCGTTCGTGCAGAACGCCGTCAGCGGCACAACCATCATGTCGTGGGAAATCCACACACCCACACGGTTAACATTTGCAAAGCGGGGCTTCACAATCTCGGTCATGAATTCTTCGCCACGGGACTGTAACGGATAGTACGCATCGGTATAGCTTCCTTTGTACGCATATTCCGAAGCGACGACCCAGCCACCGCCATTGCCGTTTTTGTATGTCTCAAACTTGTTCTCGTCCTTCACGAACCAGTCGCCATCGAGTTCCGGCAATGTGTCATTCCCCATGTCCGTAATACCCGCGCCCGTAGCCACGTTAGAGCACGTTTCATAGCTACGCGTGTAAGTCGAGTTCACAAAGTAAATGCTTTCGCCCTTGAGCTTAGCGCCCACCGACTGCGACTGCGTCTTGCCATTAGCCGTCAAGTGACCGTTTTTACCCGTATCGTCCGTACGTTCGGCATGGCGCAAGATAAAGATGACCTTTTCGCCAGGAGCAAGCTTCTTCATGACATCTTCGACATCGACAAATTCCTGGATGTCGTCCGAAGTCGCCGCACGCCAAGACTTCTTGCTCTGCTCGTAAACGTAAAACTTGTCCGCATTGATTTTGCCATTCTTAATCTGGCCGTCGTAATCGCCAGCGCCAAAGCCAACCGTATCCTTTTCGAGGTCTGTTGCCACGCGCCAAGCCTTGATGGAACCATCGCAAATAAAGCGGATGCGCGGGCCTTCAGGCTGTTCATAGTAAGAGACAAAGTACTCGCTCTGGCTATTACCCACATGCTTTACCATTCCATTGGTCATCGCATTGCAAGATTCAAAGCCATGCGTACTCGTCCAGAAATTGCGCACATGCTTTTCAAAGTCCGGCACATCGCCAAGCTTCCAGCTTTCCATGTTCTTGCGGATTTTAGCAAGGCCGCCTTCAGCATCGAGCGTCAAGAGCTTGTCAGCAAGTTTTGCCTTCGAAGAATTGTCTCCCCAGTTGCCATCGCCCTGGATGTCTGCAGCCACAAAGTCCGCAAACTGGAGCATGTCTTTCACCGAGCCAAAGCTCTGCATCATGACAGAAACCGCAAGGAGCGCGGCACTATAATCGTCATCACCAAATATCGTCAAGTCTTCAGCCGACTTGCTTGTAGACGTTGTCTGAGTACCACGGTTCCATCCGCCAAAGCTAAAGCCACCCGTACTAGAACCGCCAAGGCTAATGCCAAACGAAGAAAGCACATCGCTCAGCGCACGCCCGCTCTGGCTTCCGATCGGCTGGTTGTTACCCGCATCCTGCACAAGCTTGAGAACACGCGGAGCCGCCATATGCGTAAGCATGTTCACGTTAAACGAATCACGCTTGGACAAGTCCACGACCGCATTGAGCTTTATAAGCGACGACGAAAGTCCGCCTGTCAACTCGTCTTTATAAAAACCATTCGCTTCCACCCTCACATACGGCGAAACGAGGTTGACACTCCCAAAATCAAACTTTCCATTCGATGAAGTAATGCAGGTCTGATGAGTCCGTTTGGAATCCGCAAGGCGCATCACGCTATCGAGTTCCACAATTTTCACGGAAGTCCCGTAACGGAACGGCCCCTTTTCGGCAAAGCCCGTAACCGCAACACCCGCCCTGCGATAATCCGCCGCATCAACAGAATCTGCGACAGCCACAGATTCTTCCAATTTCAAAGTGCCATCACTGCATGTAACGTCAAACAATTCCTGAACGTTCTTTTCCCAATTCCCTGCAATGCAAAAATAAAGAGCATCCTCGCCAGTAACCATGAAGGATTCTCCTTCATTCGACGAGTTGCAAGCAGGCAATGATTTTGCATCCGCTACAGCGGTCGTATCGACAACTTCAACGGTATCGGGAACATTGGGCTTATCCTTGTTATCCAAGGTATCCTTCTGATCGGGCTTGTCCTTAGACGGATTTTTACTCGAGGAACTTCTGTTCGAAGAATTTTCCTTTGAATCAGAACTACCCATATCCAAAGACGCCTCGCAATCATCGCCCTCGCACGGCACAGAGCCATAACGGACGGAATCGCAAGACGTCCAGAACAAAAATGATAAAGCTAATATCCAAACCCGCATAGTTTGAATATTAGTAAAATCTAGTTCGCGTACCCAGACTTGAGACCGCGAATGGCGACATAACGGCGATTTCCATCCTTATCGATGATAATCGCAACACCTGCCAGGTAATTAATCCATTTGCCACCATCATATTTCTTGAGTTCAATCTGCAAGTTTGAGCAGTAAGCGACAAGCGGAACCATCAACTTGTCATGCGAACTCAGCAAAACGAACTTTTCTGTCGGGTACTTCTTGACAAGAACATCTTCGATGAGTTCAACGGAGCGTTCTGCAAGATCGTAATATGCGGCATCGGCACCTGTAGAATAAGCACCCGTGTAAGCGTACTTGGAAGTCACTTCCCAGCCGCCACCGCATTCATTCTTAGCCTTTTCGACAGCATCGTTATTTTTGTTGTACCAATCATCGTTCAACTGCGGGATCGTATCGCGCTTGTCGTAAGATTGTCCACGCCCCTTCGCAATGGATTCTACAGTCTGGTGGGCACGCAAGAATTCAGAAGCACCAAGTACAAAGTCTTCCTTGAACTTCGTGAGTCGAGCGCCAACTTCTTCGGACTGCTTTTTACCGTTATCCGTAAGCGTCCCGCCCTTGCTCGTATCATCACCACGTTCAGCATGACGGAGCACAAAGATGACGCGTTCATCGTCCTTGATACTTTCGTAGACATCCTGGATATCCACAAATTCCTTTGCGTTAGACTCTAAGACAAAATAACGGTCTTTTTCAACAGCAGTAGCCTCACGCCATTCCTTCTTTGCTCCATCGTACGTAAAGAATCTGCCCGAGTACGCACCACGACGGACTTCGCCATCTTTGGCGGGCGTTTTATCGCCAATGAAGTCCTTCAAGCTATCCGGGATGAGCTCCCAGCCTTTCTTTTCATCACAGACAAAGCGGTAAAGTGAATGTTTCTGATCGTCATACGACTCTGCATAAAAAAGACTACTAGCCTTATTCTTGACAAAGAATATTTCCCCAGCAGAACTGCCATCGCATTCCGGGAACTCCAATTCCGTCAAGGCGAAGTTCGTGAGGTACTTATCAAAGTTTTTATTCTTAGGGAAACGTTCTTTGACGTATGCGAAAGTGTTTTCATAACCACCAGATATTTTCAATCCAAGTGCATAATCGGCAGCTCTCAAACGAGTCTTTTCTTCATCCCACTTACCATCCTTTGCGACATCGGCAACTATAGACTTAAACGTTCCTACAAAATCGTAATTTTCTAGCAAATCAGAACCAGCAGCAAGCTGCAACAAGACTGTAGCCGCCACGAGAGCAGTCCCAGACTCACTAGCCTTAGAAACATCAATCGTCTCGGTCTGGTCAAAGTCAAGGGATTCCAGGTGGAACATATTCCACACATCTTCAGCAGCCTTGCTCTTTGCCAATTCAAAAGAAAGCTTGTCCTTCCCCGCCAGGAGTACACGAGCACGTTCCGTTTCAAGAGTCGTCAAGAGACCCAAGTTGAACTTTTCATTCGAGGAAACATCCCCCAGAGCAGAGAACGTAATCGGAAAAGACTTTCCATCGCTAGGACTTGTTAAGGTTACTTCAGCGGAGACCTGAACAAAAGGCTGAACCAAGTTGACTTTCTTGATTTCATAAGCACCGTTCTTGCCAATCTCTGCCGAGAAAACATTTTTCGTTTCATCGTAGTCATCAGCGGAATCCAGCTCCACCATTTTAACCTTTTTGGCACTGGTATAGCTATCAAAACCAACAACACCAGAAACATTACCATCCCAAACGGAATAGATAACATCGAGGCCATCTTCTACTTCATCATCATCAGAACTACTGGATGAGGATTTCTTATCGCTAACACTACTCGAAGAAGTTTTTTTAGAAACAGAACTCGAAGAGGACTTCGCATCATCCGCTTCGCTGGACAGTTCCGTATCTTTACCCGATAAATCCGGACTGCTACTAGAATCGTCACCGCACGCCACCAAAAGTGACGTCAGCAAAGCCGAAATCAAAAATTGGGAGCTTAAAGCATGGCCCTGAAAAATTTTCCGAGAAAAAATTCCCATAGAAAAACCCCTTACCTTCAAGTTTTAACGCACTTAAACACCCCGTAATCAAAATATAATTATTGCATAAATTAAGCAAGAGCAAATACAAAATAAAGCACCTCAAACAAGGTGCTTTTTAAACAATCTGTACCGACTGTTCAAAACAGAATCGGCAAAGTACTTATAGCATCTTGCCAGTTTCAAGGAAGCGGGTGTGCATTTCGAATGCGCGGGAAAGTGCAAGCGGCAAATGGACACCCTTTGCATGCTTGAGACCGTACTCCAGAACATCCGTAAGTGCATCACGGTAATCCGGGTGGGCACAGTTCTTGATAATCAGGCGGGCACGTTCCTCGACAGGCAAACCGCGAAGGTCTGCAAGTCCCTGTTCCGTCACAAAGATCTGCGTGTCGTGATCGGTATGGTCCACATGGCTCACGTAAGGCACAATGCTCGAAATGGCACCGCCCTTTGCCACAGACGGCGTAAGGAAAAATCCGAGAGCGCAGTGGCGTGCAAAGTCAGCCGAACCGCCAATGCCGTTCATCATCGCCGAACCGCACACAAGCGAGCTGTTCACATTGCCAAAGATATCCGCTTCCAGAGCCGTGTTCATGGATATCACGCCCAAGCGACGGATCACGTCAGGACTGTTGCTCACTTCCTGCTGGCGGATAATGAAATGCTTTTTCCATTCAGCACTATTTTCAACAAACTCTTTCTGTGCCGCCTGCGAAAGCGTCAAAGCAGTACCAGAAGCAATACCGAGCTTGCCCTTCTTCAAAAGCGGAAGTACCGCTTCCTGAATCACTTCAGTAAACAAGTCAATTTGTCCCAAGCGGTCATCGTCTGCCATAGCACAAAGCACCGCATTTGCGACCTTGCCTACACCGCTCTGGTACGCAAGCCCCTTCGGAAGCCTGCCATGCGATTCTTCGAACCGGATAAAGTCCAAGATGCGTTCGCCAATATTCTTCGAGACTTCATCAGGTTCCACAAACGGAGTCACTTCGTCATACGCTTCGTTTTCAACTATCGCAATGACCTTGTTCGGGTCAATCTGAACAAATTCACCACCCACGCGATCTCCGGCACTGTAAATCGCAAGCGGTTTTGCATGTGGCGGGAGTTCCGGAAGAGCGTTATCGTGCATGCCAATGCAACTATCGCCCAAGCGCGTATTCAGTTCCAAGATGATTTTCGGAGCCATTTCCAGATAGCAAACGGAATTACCGCCCGAAGTCGAGAGGCAAACGCGGCCATCCGGCAAAATCGCAGAAACTTCAATAATCGCAACCGTCGGCGCAGGGACAGCCCCCGTGCGAACAAGGTAACCCATCTTGCCCAAGTGAGCATCAATGTAACGGATACTGCCGTCGTTAATTGCCTTGCGCAAACTCGGATTGGACTGGTAAGGCATGCGGAGCGACAAAGCCTTTGCGCGGGCAAGAGCCCCATCGCAACTATCGCCTGTCGAGGCGCCTGCAAACAACGTTACCTTAAATTCCTGACCTGCTTCGTGCAATTTTTCAGCGCGCGCAGCAATTGCCAAGGGAACCGCTTTGGGGTATCCTGCCAAGGTAAATCCGGAAACCCCGAGAACATCGCCATTACGAATCATATCTGCAGCGCTGGCAGCGCTGCATTTCTTAGTTGTAATCCAGGTCATATCGTAGCAAAAAATAGTATTTTTACCGCCGTGAAACATTTTATCAAATACAACGCTATCGGTGTAATGAACACCGCCATTACATTTTTTACAGTCTGGCTTTTGCACGAAGTTTTGGACTGGGACGTGGTTCTTTCAAACTTTTTGGGATTTGTCGCCGGTGGGCTCAACAGCTACATCATGAACCGCATCTGGAATTTCAAGAGTACAAACAAGAAACGCGCCGAAGTCATAAGATTCATCGTCGTATTCCTCTGCTCGTATCTCGTGAACCTTGCAGTCCTCAAAGGAAGCATTTACCTGCTCGAAAACGCCGCCTGGTGCGCCAGCTTCACAGAATTCGTTTCCAGGTTCATGAAGCCGACGACATTCGCAAGCTTCGTTGCAAACGTCGTCTACGTGCTTGTCAGCTTCACGCTCTATAAGAAATGGGTGTTTAAAAAGAAGTAGGAAGTTAGAAGTGATTAGTGTTTAAGGATTGTCATCCTGAGCGACCCCAATAGGGGGAGTCGAAGGATCCAGTTATTTTGGGCTAGCAGAATTTAAAGTTTAGTTACTGAGCGACATAGCCGCAGTTACTAGTTATTAGAATTTAGAAAGGCGCACGGGTTATCCGTGCGCTTTTTTTTGCGCTGTTCATGTAATTGCGTGGCGCATTCGCAACATTGTGCAGCACGTTCGCAACATCGTGCATATACAAAAAGGGCGCCCTTGCGGACGCCCCTTTTTAGTTCTCAGTTAAGATCGAAGATTACTTTTCGAACGGAACGAGTTCAACACGGCGGTTGAGCTTGCGGCCCTTCTTCGTCTTGTTATCAGCGATCGGCTTGTCAGAACCGTAACCGACTGCGCGGAGACGTTCGCTGTCAATGCCCTTCTTGACGAGGTACTTGACAACAGCCTGTGCACGCTGTTCGGAGATCTTCTTGTTCTTTTCTTCCTTACCAACGTCATCGGTATGACCCTGGATTTCGAGGTTGACAGCCGGGAGCTTCTTGAGCAACTTAGCGATGTTGTTCAAGGTCTTGTTGCTGCTTGCAGTGAGCTTAGCAGAACCGGACTTGAACTGGATACCCTTCTTGAGCTTGTCGAGATCCTGGTTCTTGTTCGGGCAGCCGTTCTTATCAACTGCAACGCCGACGAGGGTGTTCGGGCACTTGTCGAGGTGATCGGCAACGCCATCCTTGTCAGAGTCAACCGGGCAACCAACTTCGTCAACAGAGACGCCAGCCGGAGTGTTCGGGCACTTGTCGAGAGCGTCAACAATGCCGTCCTTATCGGTATCCGGGCTGCAACCATCAGCGTTAACCGGGAGACCAGCCGGAGTGCTCGGGCACTTGTCGAGGTAGTCAGCTACGCCGTCATTGTCAGAGTCAACCGGGCAGCCCTTGCCGTCAACAGCAATGCCAGACTGAGTATTCGGGCACTGGTCGAGGTAGTCAGCAACGCCATCCTTATCAGAGTCGATCGGGCAGCCGTTAGCATCGATAGTAGCGCCAGCCGGAGTGCTCGGGCACTTGTCGAGGTAATCAGCAACGCCATCCTTATCAGAGTCAACCGGGCAGCCAGCAGCGTCAACAACAACGCCAGCCGGAGTTTCAGCGCACTGGTCAATGCCATCAGCAACACCGTCATTGTCGGAGTCAACCGGGCAGCCAGCAACGTCAACAACAGCACCAGCCGGAGTTTCAGCGCACTGGTCGAGACCGTCGAAGACACCGTCATTGTCGCCATCAATCGGGCAGCCGTTAGCGTCAACAACAGCACCAGCCGGAGTGCCTGCGCACTGGTCAATGTTGTTTGCTACGCCATCGTTATCTTCGTCAGCACCACGGACGTTACCGAAGCGCCAGACGATAGCGGCAGAACCTGCATAGCGCGGAGTCGGGGTGTAACCGTACTGAACCTTCTTGCCGTTCTTATCAGTGTAGTAGAGCTGGAAAGCGTCAGCAGCGTGCATTTCGTCCTTGTACTTCCAAGTGAAGTTGGAGAGAGCACGGATACCCACATCGAGACCGAGGGCGATGTCGACGTTGGCCGGGAGGTGGAAACGGAAGCCCGGAGTAAGAGTGAACGGATCGTAACCCGGGTCACGCGGATAAGAACCCTTTTCGACGCGGAATTCACCGTTTGCTTCAACGAAGAAGTCCATCCAGTCAGTCGGGAGGAAGTTGATGCCACCACCGTAGACGAGAGTGTTGGAACCCTTCGTCACAGTACCGACGAAACCGACGTTACCGTTGAAGCGGAGCGGAGCGCCAACCTTCTGGAGGTCGAGAGTGAGGATCAATTCACCGCCGAAAGCCATGTTGCGGAGGCCGTACGGATGGGTTTCACCACCGTTGGCATGCAAATACCAGGCATGACGCGGACGAACACCGACGGACTTGTCGCCAGTCGGGAAGTAGAACTGAGCAGCAACTGCAGCATTGAAAATGCCATCAGTCATTTCGTCGAGCGGAAGCTTTGCCTTTGCCCAGAATTCGAGGTCACCACGGCTAGCCTTCCACATGTCGCCTTCACCGACCTTGTGAGCATTGGCATGGTCGTAGTAGAGCGGAAGCACGAGGCCGAGGTCCAAGAACTCGGTTGCACCACCAGCAACGCTGACATAACCCGTAAGGCTACCATCATTGCCGTGGAACGTATCGGACTTGCCACCCTTAGAGAACTTGCCACCGCGAGAGAGGGACCAAGCATCGTAAGAAACCTGGCCACCGACACCGACAGCAAAGCCACCCTGACCGAGTGTTTGAGCAGTTTTCTGATTAAGACCATCAGCACCGCCCATCTGGCCGGACTGCGCGAAAGCGAAGGTACCAGCCAAGAGAGACATTGCGACTATTTTTTTCATCTATTCTCCTTGTTATTGGTTAATATTTCTTGTGATAGCCATAATAGCCATAACTACCATAGCCATACCCCGCATGACGTTCACACTTGTTGAAGACGAAAGCCTTCGGCAATGGTGTTTCCGTACTGCGATCAAAAGTATTCAAGGCATCTTGGATGCTTTCAATTGTATGAGCTGCATGCTTCAAGACACACAACAGGTAATCCGCATGCTTTTCGACAAGCAATGCGTCACTGCACTGGAATACCGGAGGAGTATCCAGAACAATCAAATCATACTTGTCCCTGAACGAATCAAGGAAAGCGCTAAATCTAGAGCTGTTCAAAAGTCCACCCGGATTGACAACGCGGGCGCCTGAACCAAGGACATGGAAGTTGTCGGTCACCTTAACCACATATTCATCCGTGTAGTTTTCTTTTTCCAGCATTTCGCACAAACCCTTCTGGGTGTGCTTAAAGAAATGACCACGACGAAGATCCATGTCAACAAGCAAAACCTTCTTACCGGACATGGCAAAGGATGCCGCCAAGTTTGTAGAAACAAAAGACTTACCGACGCCCTGCACAAGACCAGACACCATCAAAATTTTCTTGCCATCAGAGAAGACGGAAAATTCAAGAGCCGTACGGAGGGCGCGAACACCTTCCGCAAACGGATCATCCGGATTCGTCGACACACAAGGCTTTGTAACATCGTTCTGCGTCCTTCCATCGAGCATCGGGAGCTTTCCATAAACGCCAATGCCTGTTGCCTGTTCCACTTCGCTACTGCTGCAAACGCCATTCGAAAGAATGCGACGGATATAGACAATGAAGCAACCCAAAAGCAAGAATGCAAAGACAACACCCACGAACACGAGCTTGCGCTTCGGCTTGCTCGGTTTGAGCGGAGCGTATGCCTGGTCCACGATACGGACGTTACCAACTTCGCCCGCCTGCACCACTCGCAACTGCTGGATGTTGTTCAACAAATTCGTGTAGAGCTTGTTGTTGACTTCAACTTCTTCCTGCAAAGAAAGGACTTCCTGCTGCACTACCGGCAAGCTTGCGGCAGAACGTTGCTGCTTTGCAATTTCGCGACGAAGCTTGGACTGCTGTTCTTCAATCGTTCGCACCGTCGGGTGTTCAGCACGGAACAAGCGCAAGGCTTCTTGCTTCTTTTGTTCAAGTTCAAGCAAACGCTGCTGCAAGGAAACATCCTTTTCCAAGTGAACTCTTGTTTCACCCGTAAGGTCGATCGTTCCATTGGCATGGCGGAAAGACGTCAACTTCTGTTCTGCAGAATCAAGTTTCGCCTTGACACCCGGCAACTGTTCTTCAAGGAACATCAAAGTCTTCTTGGCTTCGGCACTGCGCATTTCGATGTTCTGCTTCAAGTACGTATTCGCAATAGTGTTCAAAATAGCAGCAACACGGTCAGCATAACGATCTTCAAGCGACACACGAATAATACCGGAATTCTTACCTTCCTCAGAAATACCAAGCCCACTGAGGAGATTATTTACAGCAATCTGCGGATGAACAGCAACAAGCAAGAACGTCTGACCAACAGTAGCGGTCATGGACTTAACACAAATGACTAAAGTATCCCCCGCAAACGGCTTACGGTAAGTTTCGCCAACCTTACCAGACAGCACGACCTCGTCCTCTAGTCCGAGCACTTCGTATGCACTAGAATCAGCAGTGACACGAGCGATAAGCTTTCCGTCAGCTTCTTCAAATGCGCGCGGGATACTCAAAAGTTCAATATCCATGCGGCCTTCTTTATGCAGAAGGCGATCCTTCTTATTCAGCGGAATGGCGGAATAACAAAGCCTTTCGTCCTGAACAACCTGGTCAAGAACGCCACGGCTCTTGATAAGTTCCATTTCAGCTGCAGACGGAGTAGAGACATCTAGCAAGGCGCCCATTTCACCAAGAGCAAGTCCTTGCTTATTGCCTTTTACATTTACCTGAAGAAGAATGTCACTTTTATACGCCGGGCGGATCCACATCGAAACAAGACCGCCAAAAACAACGCCCAAGAACAAGAAAATGAGCAAGAATTTCCACTTGCCTTTCAAATACACCAATATCTCAAGAATATCGATTTCGTCATCTGCTGACGCATTCGAAACATTCTGAGTCATCTTCTCATTCATTAAAAATCTCCAAGGACGCAAGAACCAACCACCAAGCGTGGTCCAATTCGGAATATAAAATAAAAAAAAAATTAACGTTTAAGTCCAGCAACATAGTAATCGCATGATTTTTCGATGTTTTTTAGAGTTTACTCACATTCTAAATGCTCAAAAATCAACAACTTACGATGTAGAGGCAATGTAAAGGCAACCAAATCAACAGGTTAGAGCATCTAAAGAATCGAGAAAAAGGTCTTTATGCAAACTTCTAAACCGATACTTTCTGTCCAAAATTTGCGTCGTGATTTTAAAATGGGCGACGAAATCGTACACGCATTGCGTGGAGTCAATTTTGACATCTACCCCGGTGAATTCGTTACCATCATGGGCACATCCGGTTCCGGCAAATCCACCATGCTGAACATTCTAGGATGCATGGATCGACCGACTTCAGGACACTATATATTAGATGGGCAACATACCGAAACATTAAAACGCGACGCACTCGCCCGCATCCGAAGCCAGAAGCTCGGATTCGTTTTCCAGAGCTACAACCTGCTCAGCCGCACGACCGCCATCGAAAACGTAGAACTCCCCCTATTATATAATTCAAAGATTTCCGCCGAGGAACGCCGCCACCGCGCTATCGAAGCGTTAAAGATGGTCGGACTCGAAAGCCGCATGAACCACTTGCCAAACCAGCTCTCGGGCGGTCAGCAGCAACGCGTAGCCATCGCACGCGCCCTCGTGAACGACCCCGTCATCATCCTCGCCGACGAAGCGACCGGTAACCTCGACACCCGCACAAGCTATGAAATAATGATGATATTCCAGGAACTGCACAGTCAAGGAAAGACCATCGCCTTCGTGACACATGAACCCGACATCGCCACTTTCAGCGGGCGCACCATTACCCTCCGCGACGGATTACTGAAAAAAGATGTCATCAACGAAAACGTGCAAAACGCAAAAGTCGCATTTGAATTGCTCCCGCCACCAGAAACATTTGAAGACGATGATGAAGGAGAAGTGGAATGAACCCGTTTACCTTAGCTAAAATCGCTCTCCGCGCATTGCTCCGCAACCGCATGCGCACATTCCTCTCCGTACTCGGCATCGTCATCGGCGTTGCCGCCGTCATTACCATGGTCGCCATGGGCGAAGGTTCCAAAAAATCCATCAAGGAACAGATGACAGCCATGGGCACAAATGCCATCACCATCATGCCTAACCAGAGCCGCCGAGGCGGTGTCCAGACAGAATCAACAGAAACACTCGAAGAAGAAGACGTCATCGCTATCCGCGAAAACGCAACTTACATCAACGGCGTATCTCCCATGGTCACCGTTGGCGGACAAGCTATAGTCGGAAACAATAACTCCCCCACGACACTCTCCGGCGTTTCTGCAGACTACCTCAAAATCCGCAACTACGAAATCGCCGACGGCGTGATGTTCGACGATGAAACGGACCGCATGTCAAAAGTCTGCGTTATCGGACAGACCGTCGTCAAAAACCTTTTCCCGGACGCAGACCCCATCGGCAAGACCATCCGTTACAAAAGCATCCCGCTTAAAGTCATCGGCACATTAAAAGCTAAAGGCTCTGGCGATTTCGGGCAAGACCAGGACGACGTGATTTTCACTCCGTACCAGACGGTAATGAGGAGATTCTCCGCCACGACAAGCATCCGTCAAATTTACGCGAACTCCATCGGAGAAGGCTACGCCGCAAAAGCGACTGAAGAAATCATGACCATTTTGAAGGAACGCCGCAACTGGACAAAACCGACCGACCCGTTCCGCGTATTCACGCAAGAAGAAATGATCCAGATGGTCACAAGCACCTCCGATATGCTCTCGCTCGTGTTGACCGCCATTGCAGGAATTAGTTTGTTTGTTGGCGGTATCGGCATCATGAATATCATGTACGTGTCCGTCACAGAACGCACTAAGGAAATCGGCCTTCGCATGGCTATCGGCGCCCGCGGTCGCGACATCCTTTTACAGTTTTTGTTCGAATCCGTGATTATCAGCTTGCTCGGTGGAGCGATCGGAATCGCCCTCGGCATAGCCGCTTCAGAAACTGTAAAGATTGCGATGAACTGGCCCATGAGCGTTTCCGTCACAAGCGTCATCGTGAGCTTTGGCGTGTGCTTTGCCACAGGCGTATTCTTTGGTTGGTACCCCGCCCGCAAGGCAAGTAGGCTTGACCCGATTGAAGCGCTCAGGTTTGAGTAAAAAAATGAAGAATGAAAAATTAAAAATGAAAAAAAATATTATTCACTTTTCACTTTTAATTTTTAATTTAATACCATGAATTTCCTTGAATTTTTAAAACCGATGCCGGTCGTGGGCATTCTCCGCGACATTCCTCAGGGCGCCGAAGAAGCGTGCGTGAACGCGTCTGCAAAGTGCGGACTCAAGGCGATTGAGGTCACGATGAACACCGCAGCCGCAACCGAAATTATCGCAAAGCTCAAGTCGATTGCAAAGCCGCTTGGAATCAAGGTCGGTGCAGGTACGGTCCGTCACGGGAGCGATGTAGAAAAAGCAATTTCTGCAGGTGCAGAATTCATCGTCACGCCGAACACGCGTCACGAAGTCATTCGACTTTCGAATACGGCTGGCATCCCGATTATCCCGGGAGCACTCACGCCGACCGAAGTGCAGAAGGCTTACGACCTGGGCGCAACCGCCATCAAGATTTTCCCGGTGAACTGCGTAGGCGGCCCGGAATACATCAAGGCATTGCGTGGGCCATTCCGCGACATTCCGCTGATGGCATGCGGTGGCGTGAATGCAGAGAACGCAGCAAGCTACTTGAAGGCTAGCGCAAACTTGCTTTCATTCGGTGGAAGCATCTTCAATGCAGAACTCATGAAAGCAGGCGATTGGGCGACTATCGAAGCAAGGATGCAAAAACTGCTGGACGCTGTTAAAGCTGTAATTGCATAACTAGTCCAACGAGACAATTTTGAACAATGCGAAAACGCCGCGGATTTTTCCGCGGCTTCTCTTTTTTGCGGCTTTGCCGCCATACTTAAACTAGCAACTATTAACTAATCACCAGTTACTAACCGCGTTCCGCGCGCATCTTGCGTTTGCACTCGTACATGGAAGCATCCGCACTGCGAAGCATTTCGTCCATGTCCTTATAGTCCTCGGCAGAGCTTGCAGTTCCATACGCAAAGGCTACCGTCTGGTCTACAATCGTAAGCGACTTCACAGCCTCTTGCATTCTCTCGGCACAGACAAACGCACCCTTCAAATCGGTATCCGGGCAAATAACCATGAACTCGTCACCGCCCATGCGGAACAGCATATCCGATTCGCGAAGCAGCTTGTTGCAAGCGTTCACGACAGAACGGAGTAACAGGTCGCCAGCCAAGTGACCATGCTGGTCATTGATTTTTTTGAGACCGTTCAAGTCAAAATAAATCAGCGAGAAATTCGTACCATAGCGCTTGCTGCGGGCAAACAATTCTCGAAGCGAACAGATGGCATGCCTGCGGTTGTAGGCGCCCGTCAAATCGTCCGTCAAAGAAATCTCACGCAAGTTGCGAAGCGAACGCGCCAATCGCAGATGCACTCCGATTCGAGCGAGCAGAATATCAGATGCCGCAGACTTGCAGACAAAATCAGAAGCACCAGACTGGAACCCTTGCGTAACGCTTGCTTCATTTTCCTGATTCGTGAGGAATATAATCGGCAAGTCATCCAACGGGAACTGCTTGCGGATATTCAGGCAAACATCGTAGCCATTCATTCCCGGCATGTTGACGTCGAGCAATACAAGCTCTACAGGATTGTTGTTCAGGTACTCCAAAGCTTCGGCGCCAGATCGGCAACCGATTACTTCATAACCAACCGCCTTCAAGATATCAGAGTCTGCTTTTAATTCGACTTCATCATCATCGACGATTAGGATTTTTTCCTCTACCATTTTGTTCTCCTTACCATCCCAACACTCATTCCAACAGCTATAAAATAAAATTACTCGAGGAACTCTATCGGAGGTGCGGATTCAACTAGCCCCATTTGAGCCGCCAATTTGAAAAAAAGCGATAACGATTGTTTACGTTCATCCGTAAAATGATAATCGAGCACGCTAAAGTAATCCTCAACGAGAGGGCGCGGCAAATTCACCGGATACTTCGCAAGCCACACATCCAAAGCCAGCGATGGATTCTTGCGGAACTCGCGAATGCTTGTTTCCAAGCGCAACATGTAATCATCGAGAATAGGGCGCAAACTAGCCGAGAGCGCATCCTTCGAAATCACCCACGCACCAAACACAAACGGAAGTCCCTGCCATTCCTGCCAAAGCGTCCCCAAGTCATAACTATACGCAAAGCGGTGGCGTTCATTTTCTTCAAGCGCCAGGTCACCAATCAAAAGGCAAGCATCGTCAGTCGACTCAGCCGCAAGCCCCGGCACATATTCCGGACGAAGAGCATATCGATTTTCAAGGAGAATCCGCAATAACGTAACAGAAGTCTTGCTCTGCGATGTCATGCGGATACGTTTGTACGAAAGTTCCTCAATCGGGTAACGCGAAAACAGCTTGACCGACCGCACCTCAAAGGAGCACGACGTGCAGAGCACTGGCGACAACACAAAGGCGCCCGGCTTTTGCGCAAACGTAATCGAAGACGCCGGTGAAAGGTGGATTGAGCCGTCCTTGAGGCCTGCACTATGGGCACTCGGCGGGCCATCGACAAACGCCACCTCGGGAAATTCATTTTCGCGCCCGACAGAATTGAAGAAAAACGGCGCACAGACCAAAAAAGGGATTCGACCAACACGGAGAGTCATGTAAAAAAGTTAAATTTTTACACGTGGCGAGATTGTATGCCACATCAAAACAAACCGATTAATTTAAAAGTTAATGGCTAAAGAATAATGGCTGTATTTCACGTGAAGAAGACCTCGCTCGGCGAAGACCAGACAAGTCTGGTTTTCAAGGGCAAGATTGTAGAAGGCCCGATCAGCAAGGGTATGACCATCGAAATTCCTGTAACACAGGAAGCTGTCGTCAAAATGAAAATTTACGACGTCGTCCAGTTCGACAAGCAGAAGGACGAAGACAAGAAGGTGGGCCTGGTTGTAGATTTTTATAACCTTCCCGACGATATGGAAGTCATCATGGACCTAAACATCGCCGACGAAGATTTGAACATCGTAAACGAATAACCTATTCATTCAAACCGGCTGCTTCGGCAGCCAAAGTATGGGACGGCACGCATGAAGAAAGAAAGATTGCGCGGAGTGAATTTGGGCGGATGGTTCAGTCAGGTTGACTGTATCGAAGAAAAGGACCCTGTCGGTTTCCCGGGGGTCGTTGGTCACATCAAGATGTTCCTTGGAACAAGCGATTTCAAGCGCATCCACGATGCGGGGTTCAACCACGTTCGCTTGCCGGTCGACTACTTTAATTTATTTAAAGGCGACGATCTCAAGCCGGACGAAGAAATCTTTGCGCTCTTGGACAAGGCTCTCAAGGACATTCAGGATGCAGACCTGGACGTGATTCTCGACCTTCACAAGTGCCCGGGTCACGACTTCCACCTCGCCAGCAATCACGAACAAGCTTTCTTTGCCGATGCGAACGCCCGCAAGGACACGCGCAAGATTTGGGCATTCATGGCCGAACGCTACAGTTCCATGCCGCGAGTGATGATGGAACTTTTGAATGAACCGGCCGCAAGTGATTCCAAGGTTTGGGATAAAGTCAAGGACGAAATCTTCTGGGAAATCCGCAAGCATGCCCCGAAGAACACGATTGTCGTAGGCGCGAACAAGTGGAACAGCGCAAGGGAATTCGAATTCTTGACACCGCTTGATGACGACAACGCCATCTACAGTTTCCATACCTACACGCCGGTGACGTTTACGCACCAGGGCGCCGCCTGGATCGACGACCCGTTCTTCAAGATTGAACGCCCGTGGCCGGGTGACTACGCCGCCCCTGAAGTCGGCGGTACGACACGTTTGAACGTGGAATACGGCAGATGGGACAAGGCCAAGTTGCAGGCAAGCATCCAAAACGCCCTCGATTTCCGCGCCAAGTACGACTTGCCGGTAAGCTGCAACGAGTTCGGCGTTTACGTACAAGTTCCCCGCAAATATCAGCTTGCCTGGATGCGCGACTTCCTCGACATCCTCCGCGACGCCGACGTGGGTTACAGCTACTGGAACTACAAGAATCTGGACTTCGGTCTCGTTTCAAAAGGCGAATCGCTGCACAACGATTTACCGCAGTACAACAATCCCGAACGCCTCGACCGCGAACTCATGGAAATGATCGCGAAGGGATAATGCGGCTTCGCCGCAGTAGACAGTAGGAAGTTACTCTACCGTCATCCTGGAGGGAGCTTCGCGACCGATAGGATCCAGTTAAATCTTGTGAATAATAAACTGCAAAACATAATTACAATAAAGGCGGACGAAAGTCCGCTTTTTTGCTTTCTTTAACAGCTTCAGGAGTTTCACTAGAGCAATTTTCAATACCTTTTCCTGATTCATAAGTCCCATGTACAAGCATTACATTGTATTTCTCTATTGATTCCATGGGTTTGGGAATAGACCAACTCACAGCAACAAAAGACAACAATAATAATACTAGTTTTTTCATATTTATCCTTTCTCGTATTTATTTCAAATCAACAACAATTTTTTCATCTTCATAAAACGTCAAGCCACCACGCCATACAACACCAGAACAAACAACCTGACCATTAATAAGATTACATAAATTAGCATTAGGCTGTAAGACACTCCCCCAAAAATCTCCAATAGTAAATTTTATCGGGACTTCCACAGTATCTTTTCCATTTCGCAGAAGAACGGCTTCAAAAGCACGCTCTCCAGGCATAAAACAATACACATCATCACCCCACGTTCTTACATCATCACATTCCTTTATCCATTCCAAGCTTTCATCCAATCGTTTGAAAGTCAACGTTCTCATCATCGTATCCAGCACCGCATACTGGCAACCATCTCCTTCTGCTTTCAGCGAGTTATCTCCCCTCGCAATAAAAGTTCCATCCAACCACTGTTTTATGGAGGTTATCTTAAATTTACCGGAACATCCATCCTCAACTCTTCTCGCTATAGCAATTTCATGCGGTTGTTCACCAATTTTCCACATTCTTATTTTAGCAGTAAAATCACCACCCCAAATAATCGAATCGGTCATCTGTCCACCGAACCGCCCCGAATTATTTCGTTCAGCCACAGAATCGCACCATCTCGGTCCATCCTCCTGAATGCGATAATTATAGACACACAAACGAGGGTTACCTGCACCAGATTCTTCAAGATGTTCACCGTTCCATGAATCCGTGACTTCCAACCAAAAGCGATAATCACCCACCATCACTAACGAGTCATCGACAAATCCGACAACTTTAGCATTGCGTCGAGTCCTTTCCCACTCAAACGATACATCGTCCGAACATCCCCACATACTTACGCACGCAAAGGCGACCGCCAAAACAGCGAGCAGCCTTTTCAATCCGAACTTGTTCATTTTATTTTCCATAAGAGATTTTCCTATGTTTAAAATTTTCCAATGTAAATTTATATATAAAAGTGTTATATGCGATAACTAGATTTGACTGGACCCTTCGCGTTGCTCAGGGTGACGGAGACGCGGGTTCAGGATGACGAAGAAAAAGGAGATGCCGCAAATGCGGCATAATTATTGAAAAAAAAACAAGTATTATTTAAAACAAATTTACATCTCAATTAAAATACCGGCTTGCAAATACCAATAGCCGTAGCCAGAGTGGTTCAAAAACTGGTAGCCGCTCGAAACGATAATTGACGTGCGGTCACCGTTTTTAATATCGAGCCCTGCACCTGCACGCCAGAACATTTGAGAGTCCTTACCGAACATGTAACCGAAATCGCCAGTAGCGACCGGCAACACCGTGCGCCCTATCGGGAGTCGCACCCAGAGGCTTCCGGACACGGGCAGAAATCCAACATTGTCGAGTTCCTCATAACCAACGCCAAGTCCTGCAAAAACCATCTGGTCAATCGGATACCACAGATGTCCATAAAAGCTCATGTTAAAATCGCGCAAGCTGCTTACGCGATTGCAGAAACCGCCCTGAGCATCCATCGTAAAAGCGCTCGCCGGAGTGACGACAAACGCAAGCGCGAAAAGTAATGTTATCAAAATTTTCTTCATATCTCGACACTCTAATATATAATTTCTATTCACTTACGAGATGGCGATCCCGCAACAAGTGCGGGATGACACTACGAAACAAGACATCACTGGATCCTTCGACTCCGTTACACTTCGCTCAGGATGACGAGACGCAAGCCTATCAATTACTCGTCGCTGCGGGCTTCGCGAGCCCAGCCGCCACTGCGTTCACGCTTAAACGCAAGGAAGAATCCCTTGAGCATGGCGAGGTTCATAAGCAAGAAGTAATAGGCACTTGGCAAAAGCTTTGTCACTGCGACAATGAACGCAAGCGTCATGCATCCAAAAGTCACCTGGTAGAAAAGCCCCTTTGTCAAAAGTAATGCGTTTGCGATATACAAAAGAATAATGATATGCGGCGAGAACCAGCGCACAATCTTGTGCGAGAAGAACAAGTAAGCCAGCAGCGGGCGGAACGGGTTCAAAAGCGGCAAGTAAGAAAACAGGTAGTTGAAATTTGCGCGGCCAATGCGCACCTTGCGCCTGTATTCACCGCTCGACTCCTTCGAAGTCTGCTCCGTACCAATGGCGCTATCCACGAACGTACAGAAATAACCCTTCTGCAAAATCTTCGTCGTCACAAAAAAGTCGTCCATGACGCTCTTCTTAATCGGGAGTTCCGTATAAAGTTCACGGCGAATGGCATAAAGGGCGCCGTTGCCGCCAATCAAGCGGTCAAGCACACCTTCGAACTTCTTGATTTCACTTTCCAAGTCCCAGTAAGAGCTTTCGCCTTTACCAAGCACACTACCGCTCTTGTCCGAAAGAATCAAGTGACCGCAAGCGCAACCAATCTTCTTGTCCTTGAACGGGTCCACGAGCTTACGCACCACATTCGGGAAGAACATCGTATTCGCATCGCAGAACAACAAAATATCGTTCTTCGCAATTTTCTGCAAGCGGTTCAGCATGGCAGCCTTGCCTGCATTTTTCGGAGCCTTGACCAAGGTGATTCCCTGGTCCGCATAGCGGGCGACAATTTCTGCCGTCTTGTCCGCAGAGCCATCATCGCCAATCAGGACTTCCAGTTTTTCCTTGGGGTAGTCAATTTCAAGAATATTGTGGATCTTGCGTTCAATCACCGCTTCTTCGTTATATGCCGAAATCAGGATAGACACCGTCGGGAGTTCAGAGACACCATCCGTCATCTTCTTTTTGCGCTTGAAGATTTCGCTCACAAACGGGAGCGTCATCGGGAACAGCAAATAGCAATGGACAATCAAGAACAAAAGAACCCAGAATGCAATCTGAGCATAAAAGAGAACGTTTTCACTCATTTCGAAATCCACTCCTTCTCTTTCTCGAGAATCTGGTAAAGCAAATACTTCATTTCTTCAGCAGTAAATGAATCCTTTATCGTCAAAATAGATAGCCCTTTCGGGGCAATAAGGACAAATGCAGGTAACACGCTCAAGTTCCAGACATCAAAATAGCAGCGTTGTACCGTCTTGCGTTTTCCATCGCAAACAATTGTATCCTGAGAATCGGCATCGAGTTTTACCGGAATAAACTTTGTATTCAGAATCGAAGCTACCGTCGGATCCGAATACGTATTTGCATCCATGATTCGGCAAGGTACACACCAGTCCGCATAAAGATCCACAAAAATAAGCTTGTTTGAATCTTTCGCCTTTTCCAAAGCTTCGGTATAGTTCATCCAATGCACAAGCTTAGGCTTCGGCGGAGGAGCCGCAAATGCGGACAGCGCAAAGCTCAACACCAAAACAACCCACAAACACGCTCTCATCATTTTTTGCCTTTCTTCTGCACCGGAATTACTTTAGGAATCCCGAGCAAGGAATCAACACGATCTGAAACAGCCATCTGGAAAGGAATCCAGCCGGCTCCATTCTCAAGAACTTTGTCACAAGCCTTGAGAAACTCTTCGCGAGTGTAGCCGTACTTATTCAGAATTTCCCGACGAACTAGACGAGCCGTAGGAGTCTCACCGCCATAGAGCTGTTCTGCGGCACGCATTTCTACGTACGCGGCAACAAAGCGTTCATCGGCTTTCGGAGCAGAATCCGAACAAGCGCAAAACGCCAAAGCCACTACACAGAAAAATGCGAACCGTTTCAAGACTACTCCCTGTTTTCCAGAGCGTTCTCAAAAAGACCGTCAACGTAGTCGCGCTTGTTGAATTCCACGAGCTGGTCGATGCGTTCGCCCATGCCGACCCAGCGGATCGGGATTTGCAACGAACTTGCAATCGAGAGCACGGAGCCACCACGCGCGGTTCCATCAAGCTTTGTCACCACAAGACCGGTAAGCGGGAAACTCTGGTTGAAAATCTTCGTCTGGTTGATGGTGTTCTGTCCGGTGTTGCCGTCAATCACAAGCCACATGTCATGCGGCATGTCCGGGCTCACCTTCTTGATGACACGGACAATCTTCTTGAGTTCTTCCATCAAGTAGTCTTTGTTGTGCAAACGGCCAGCGGTATCGATCAAGACAACATCGCAACCACGAGCAACAGCGGCACTGCAAGCGTCGTATGCCACAGCTGCCGGGTCAGAACCTTCCTGATGCTTCACGAATTCAGCACCCGAGCGCTGCGCCCATGTTTCAAGCTGGTCAATTGCAGCCGCACGGAACGTATCGCAAGCGGCAATCATGACCTTCTTGCCTTCGTTTTTGAGGCGGGCGGCAAGCTTACCGATTGTCGTCGTCTTGCCTGCACCGTTCACACCGATCACGAGCACCACATGCGGCTTGCCCTTGAGTTCAAACGGAGGCGGATCCTTGAGCAAGCGTTCCGCTTCGTTACGCATGATGTCGAGCACCTGCTCTGTGGTAAGCGACTTGCCCAAAGCATTTTCGCGAAGAGCATCCGTCAAAAGGAATGCGGCTTCGACACCGACATCAGCCTTGATGAGATGCTCTTCGAGTTCTTCGAGCGTCTCGTCCGTAATCTTACCGGCACCGACAATACCCTTCAACTCCCCGAGGAGAGCGTCGCGGGTCTTGGCAAGGCCACTCTTAATTGCAGAAAATAAACCCATTAGATAATACTCTCGACTTTATCCACGAGACCGTAAGACTTAGCCTCTTCAGCAGACATGAAGTTGTCGCGTTCGGTATCGCGGTCAATCTGTTCAATCGTGTGTCCAGAAGTTTCAGCAAGAATCTTGCCCGTGATGCCACGGATGCGTAGCATTTCTTCGGCCTGGATCTGGATATCGCTTGCAGGAGCCACAATCTCGCCGTGAATGAGCGGCTGGTGGATCATGATGCGAGCGTTCGGCCATGCACAGCGCTTGCCCTTTGCACCGGCAGTGAGGAGCACAGCGCCCATAGAGGCTGCCTGTCCGCAGCAAACCGTCACGACATCGCTCTGGATAGCGTTCATGCAGTCGTAAATGGCAAGACCAGAGGAAATCACGCCACCCGGGCTATTGATGAAGAAAATAATGTCATCATGATTCAAGGAATCCAAATACAGGAGCTGCTTCACAATGCGTTCGGCACTTTCGTCATCGACACCACCCCACAAGAAAATTCTGCGCTTGGAGGCGAGGTATTCTTCAGCCTTCTTGAGCATGTCCGGGGTCTGCTTTTCTTTGTTTTCGTTACAATCTGCCATAAATAATCCTTTTGTTCTATTATAATGTAGAAAATTCAATATATTATCGTTCGTCATTGGTCATTAGTCAACTGTTATTAGAGAGTTGCTAAATTGGCACGCTTCGCGTGCATTTAGCTCGGCTCGGTCATGACAACCGTACGTTGTCCGCTTGTCGCGACTCTCGCCTAATGCTAAATTTACAGCCATGCCAACAGATTCTCAAAAATACCTGGTCGGACTTGTAAGTCCCGAAACGCTTACCGCCGCCGAGAGCGAAGAACTCCACCCGGCGCGCATTGACTTTGAAAGCTGCGACATCCTCGAAATCCGTTACGATTTTTTTGACGAATCCGAATGGCAAGGACTTTCAGCAAGAATCCGCAAGCTCGTCCCAAAGGCAATACAGCTCGGCACCATACGACTCAAACGTGATGGCGGCACATTCCCCGACGCACGAGCCATCGAGCGCCTCGGACTTTTCGAACAAATTCTCAACGCATCGGACGTCCCAGAATGGCTGGACCTCGAACGCGACTGCCTGCACGACTACGACAAGCTCCGCGAACTCACTGCCCCGAAAGGCGTGAAGATTCTTATTTCCGAGCACAACTTCACCCGCATCCCGAGCGACCTCGAACTCAAGAACTACCTCACCGACGTCAAACGGGTAAAGGCAGACGGGATTAAAATCGCCGCCATGAGCAACTCCGACGACGACTGCGCACGCCTCTACAAGTTCGCCAAAAAAGCCAAAGGGTTCAAGTTCATCGCCGCATTCGGCATGGGCGAAACCGGGAAAATTAGCCGGATTTGGTCCCTCAAGGAGGGGGCAAACCTCACTTACGGTTCCATCGGAAAAGCCGCCGCCCCCGGTCAAATTGACGTCGCACTCATGCGAAAAGCCATCGACAGGCTCGAAAATACCTCATCACAGATAGAATTATCTTCTTTTTTAAACATATTTTAGATATAAATCTTACCAAACCGCAATAATTATTCTAAAATACTTGTTTGACAGATACACAAAAAGGAACATTATAAATCATGCGACTTTCTGAAAGATTTGTAGATAATTGCATCTTGATTAACTCTTCCAGCGAAACTAAGGAAGCCATTCTTAACGAATTGGTTGATACTCTTTGCAGCGCCTACAAACTTGAACACCGTGACGAAATCTTCGAAGCCATCTGGTCGCGCGAACAGAGCCGTTCCACGGGCATCGGCTGCGGACTTGCCGTTCCGCACGCCAAGATTGACTACGTCGACCGCATGTGCATGGTCGCCGCCACCATCGAAAAGGGCCTCGATTTCCAGTCCTTTGACGGCGAACCGGTATACCTGCTCATCCTCATCGTGAGCCCGGGCAATACCGTCGGTCCGCACCTCAAGGCACTCTCCTCCGTGAGCCGTCTCCTCGCCGACGGAAACGTTCGCAAGGACCTCATTGCCTCCAAGACCCCGGCAGAATTCCTCAGCATCCTCCGCGCCGCCGAAGACAAGTTCCTTTAATGCGGCTTCGCCGCAGTTACTAGTCAATAGCTACTAGTTAATAGAAACGAATTTATCTAGTAACTAGTAACTCAAAACTAATAACTCAACATCACTTGACAATCTTCAATAGCTTTTCTATATTTGCTCTCACCTCGGACGGTTAGCTCAGTTGGTTTAGAGCGCTGCTTTCACACGGCAGAGGTCACTGGTTCAAATCCAGTACCGTCCATTCGAAAAGGCTTCCGCAAGGAAGCCTTTTTGTGTATGTACAAATTTGCTATCTTAAAATTTAAGCAACCAAAATATATAGCTGGGGCATCTAAAAGGTATGAATTACAGAAAAGCAATCGTTCTCGGTATTTTTGCGTCAGCATCATTTGTCTTCGCTGATGGTTCCTGGACCTTAAGCGCATGCCTCAAGCAGGCGAAAGAAAAGAGCCTCAAGCTCGAATCCGCAAAGCTCCGCGAACAGAAAGCAGATGTGAGCCTCGAACAGGCTAAAGTCGGGAACTACCCCACGCTTTCGGCGAGCATCGGCAATACCCTTTACGATTCCCCGTTCAGAGACGGTCCGCAGGACCATTACCGTTTAAGCGCAGGCCTTAGCGCCTCTTACACGCTCTGGGACGGCGGTTCTACAAGACTTTCCATCCAGGCAAACGAGATTAACAAAGAAGCGACGCGCCTTTCGACAAAGGAAACCGAACGCTCCGTGCAAGAAAGCGTCTTGAACGCCTACATGAACTTGCTCGCCGCAATCGAAAAGTTGCACACCGCAGATGCAACCGTTGAACTGGCGAAGGCTGAATTCGAACACTACAACACGCTGTTCGAAGCAGGCTCCATCACCAAGAAAGATTTGACACAGTCGCAGGCAAACGTACTCCAAAAAGAAGCATCCCAGCTTGCCGCACAGTTGAGCGTGAACACCGCAAAGACGACGCTCCGCCAGCTCTTGGAACTCCCGGAAAGCGAAGCATTTGAAGTCTCTGCACCGGAATCCGAAATCCAGACGCCAGACGCCCTCACACCGATTCCGACACTCGACGCACTCCAGGCTACAGCCACAGAAACGAATCCGGGTTTAAAGTCTGACAGCCTCGCCATCCAAGTCGCAAAGAAGAATACCGAAATTGCAGGCAAGGGCAAGTCCATCAAGGTCTCGCTCGGTGCAAGCGCAAGCACCGGTCTCCAAGCCTGGGAATCCAAGAAGTACGGAAGCCAGCTCAAGAACGGCTACCAGCACAGCGTTTCGTTGAACATCAACATTCCAATCGTCGATGGTGGCGCCACTGAGAACAAAGTCTTGCAGGCGCAGATTAGCGAAACCGAAAGTCAGGTTGCTTTGAAGGAACAGGCAAAGACACTCGAAAACAACATCGAAAAACTTTACTTGAACGCCCTCAGCGCCGACATGCAGTGGAAGGCGGCAATCCTCCAGGTCGAAGCAGAAAACGAAGCCTTGCAGGTCGCCGAAGAACAACGTAACGTAGGCGCCCTCACGTACACAGATTACCTCACGCAGAAGAACCGCCTCGAAAGCGCACAATCCACGCTAACCAACGCCAAGTACACCAGCCTCTTGGCACGCAATCTGCTGGACCTGTACCAAGGCAAGTTAGATTAGACCAATTTTTCGGCTTCGCCTTCGGCGTACTTTCCGTACAAAATAGCGACAATATCTTTCTTGGGGACTTTTTGACCTGTCTCCTTAAGGCTCACGCGAAGCCTGTCGAGCATGGCCTTGTCAATTTCTTTCCAGTACTGATTCGTTTCGGTGACTGTCCAAAGCTTGTCATCGCCACCGCTAATCGTCACGAGTTTCGCCTTGAAGAACGTGCTCAGCGCGCGATTGATAATGCTGCTCGTCGTACCGGCAATATTCTTTGCAACAATTTCCTGAACCAAATCTTGCTTGTTCATTGGAACAAACGAAGTGAGGTCGCAAGCTTCGGCGTAAATCTTCTTGAGCATATTGCGCGGGAACATGTCCCAGCCCTTACGCTTAAGCGCCTTTGCCAAAACCATCTGCGCATCTTCTTCGACAGCGACTTTCTGCTCGGCAAGTGCGACCATGTATGAACCGCCGCCCACATCCGTCATTTGCACAAAATCCGCAGACTTCACAAAGTCCTTGAACGTCTTGAAACCGAGACGCTTTTCGTTAAACGCGTTATCAAGACCAAGCATCTTGGGCTTGATTGCCGCAAGTGCAATCGGGCCATCTTCTTTTTGCAATACGCTACGGAGCATTTCCATGGAATCGATTTTCTCGGAAACAATCAGGTTTGCGCGTTCCTTGGCATCGGCAACGTCATCGCCAGAATCGTCATCTGCTGCAGTTGCATCGTCCGTGTAAATGTAGCGGGAGCAGGAATTCTTGACACATTCGCTCAGCGGAGACTTGGGACCCACACCAATCACTTCCTTGCCCTGTTCACGCAATTTGCGGAAAAGCGGCGAAAAGTCGGAATCGCCCGTAGCAAGCACAATCCACTGCACCTGGGAATCAAGCGCCACTTCCATCGTATCGACCGTCATCTTGATGTCCGTCGAGTTCTTGCCGCTCACCGGGTGGAACGTATGCACAAGCTCAAAGCCATTTTCATTGAGCGCGGACTGCAATGGGATCAGCTGCGGCGTAGACCATTTGCCATAAGCCTTGCGCACGACAATCTGCCCAAGCGGCAAAAGTTCGTCCATAAGCGACTGTACACCGTTATTTTTGACCCAGTTGGTCAAGTTCTCTGCGTCGATAAAAATTGCAATGTGGTTCATGAGTGTATATATAGAATTTAACTTGACCCGTCCAAAGTTTACAAATTTCTTACAAAATCAGTTCTTTGTTCAAGGTCCTTGACAAAATGTCCATAACAATATATTTACATTATTGATTATTTTCCTTTCGGAGAATAAATTAGGATTGGGTTAAGAGGTCCAGAGAGAAATTTTTTGGATTTCAAAAAGGAGTGTTCGATGAAAGCGAAACGTCTTTCGTTCGTTACCGCAGCATGCGTTGCGGCTTTATGTACCACATCATTCGCCTACACGATTAGCGGAACCGTTTCCGACGATCAGGGCAAACTTCTCAAGGACGTCGACGTCAGCCTGCTCAAAGAAGGCAAGACCACAAAGACAGACGACCAGGGTAAATTCACTATCCACGAAGACGAAGAAGAAGTGGGCATCAACCCAAGCTTCAGAAACGCCGTCGGTTACATTGGCGTCAACAAAGGCATCCTCTCTTACTCCCAGAGCAGCACCTCCCCTGTTCAGGTAAAGATTTACAACTCGCTCGGCAATCAGGTTTTCAAAAAGACTCTGCAGGGCTCCGGCACGTACGACTTGAGCAAGGGTCTCAAGGCTCGCGGCACCTACTTCGCACAGGTTTCCGTTGGTTCTGCTACGCAGAGATTCAAGTTTACGACTGACGGTAGCTTCAATAGCTCACTCGGTTCACAAGACGCAAGCGCTCTCATGAAGGACGCTCAGGCAGGTGAAGCCATCCGCTTTGTCGCCAAGGACTACGACACGCTCACCATCGCACTCAACACGCTTGACACGACTCTCAAGGTGAAGCTCACAAAGGTTTCTACCGAACAGACCTACGCATTCGGCTACGCTTTGAAGAACGCACCGACCCCGAGTAAGGGCTGCGGCGTGAATTCGACACTCCAGTCGACCGGTCAGAACAGCAACGCCAAGAAGTACAATATGCAGAGCGCCGGCCTGAATCGTGAATTCTGGATCACACTCCCGAAGAACTACGACAACACCAAGCCGTACAAGATTCTCTTCGCCATGCACTGCATGGGCTCTAACGCCGAAGACTTCACCAACCATTCTCCGGACGCCGACCATCCGTCTCCGTACTATGGCCAGCAGAATCTCGACAAGAACAACGAATTCATCTTTGTCGCTCCGCGTGGCGATACAGACGGAAGCCCCTGGCGTACTGGCGACAACAAGGACCATATCTTCTTCGATGAACTCCTCACCAAGCTCGAAGAAAACTACTGCATCGACACTTCTCGCGTATTCGTGACAGGCTTTAGCTTCGGTTCCATGGTCACCAACTCTCTCGCCCAGGTATTCCAGCACCGCATCCGCGCTGTTGCCGTTTACGCCGTGGCAGACTGGAACATTTACATCCCGAAGAACGCCGGCAAGCCGATTGCATGGATGGACGTGCATGGCTCTCAGGACAACCTCTGCTCTTACAGCCGCGTTGACAGCTCTGTGGACCGCATCCTCGCCAACAACGGCCCGGACGGCACCGATGCTCGCGGCAAGGAAAAAGCAACGAAGTATAGCGGTGGTAACACCCACGTTTGCTACGACTTCAAGAGTGTAGACCCGCGCTTCCCGGTCAAGCTCTGCACCTGGGGCGGTGGCCACCAGTGGACTGCTTCGGACAACGGTCAATGGCAGAACACTTGGGTTCCTGAAGAAGTCAACAAGTTCTTCGGCCAGTTCTAATCGAATTTCATAAATCAGCTCTCTACCCAAAAAGCGGTTCCTCCCCAGGGACCGCTTTTTTTTGCAGTAATGCCCGCGAGATTCGCCAAGCACACCAACCTTAGCGTGCATCCTCTTCTTGTAAAAATCATTTTATAGACAATTAGTCCATAGGCTTAGGGCTTTGAGATGTAACATTCATCACATCTAGAATTAGATTAGTTTATAGTGAGGTGTGTCTTAGGAGTTTGGTAAAAGGAGTACGTATGATTAAAGCGCCTAATCTATTTACGGCCGCGTGTTTTGCCTTGTGCGGAATCGCATCGGCATACACAATCACAGGAACAGTTTCTGACAACGACGGCAAGGCTCTCAAAGGAGTCTCTGTCAATTTGCTCAAAGAAGGCAAGACCGCCACGACAGACGACAAGGGTAAATTCACCATCCAGGAAGACGAAGTGGGCATCCATCCGGGTTTCAGAAACGCCGTTGGCTATATCAGCGTAAACAAAGGCATTCTCTCTTACTCCCAGAGCAGCTCCTCGCCTGTTCAGGTAAAGATTTACAACTCGCTCGGCAACCAGGTTTTCAAAAAAACATTGCAAGGTTCCGGCACGTATGATTTAAGCAAAGGACTCAGCGCACGCGGTACTTACTTTGCACAAGTTACTGTCGGTAATGCCAAGCAGAATTTCAAGTTCACGACGGACGAAAGTTTTACCAGCTCCTTCGGCTCACAGGCTAACGCCCTCATGAAGGATGCCGCCAAGGACGAAGCACTCCGCTTTACATTCGAAGGCTATGACACGCTCACCGTGCCGCTCGGAACGCTCGACACGACCGTTGACGTGAAGCTCAAAAAATCCGAACCTACATACAAGTTTGGTTACGCATTGAAGAACGCACCGACCCCGAGTAAGGGCTGCGGCACCAATTCCACATTGAAAAAAGTCAAGAGCGTCGAAAACGGCGACCAGTTCCAAATCAAGGTCGGTAGCGACACCCGCGATTACTTTATCACCTTGCCGAAGAACTACGACAACAAGAAACCGCACAAGGTTCTCTTTGCCTTACACTGCTACGGTAGCCGCGGTGAAGACTTCGTGCATCACAAAGCAGACTACGACCATCCGACTCCGTACTACGGCCAGCAAGTGCTCGACAAGAACGGCGACTACATCTTCGTTTCACTCGACGCTATTGGCGGTGTATGGACCAAGGGTCAGGGCGACCACGACTTCTTCGCTCAGACACTAACGACTCTGAACGACAACTATTGCATTGATACTAGCCGCGTGTTCATTACAGGCTTTAGCTTTGGCGCCATGTTCAGCTACTCACTCATGCAAGACATGCAGAGCCGCGTCCGCGCTGCAGCCACCTACGCAGTCGCTGACTACAACATTTGGCTCCCCGAAGGCAACAACATGAAGAACTTGCCGATTGCCTGGATGAACGTTCACGGCAAAAACGACGGCAGATGCGATTACAACCGCGCCAAGAACAGCGCCCTCCCGAGAATTCTCAAGCGGAACGGCAAGGCCGACGCCAACGGCGATTTCACCGACGCAAGCTCCGAAAAGCCGAAGGAAGTGAGTGGCAACACCGGACACGTCTGCTAC
>Ga0310695_10003402_pt1 | contig 31276 bp, 24 predicted proteins | sample RumenRJG_04DNA_FD_203882 | JGI IMG/M metagenome (GOLD analysis project Ga0310695, IMG submission 203882) | Bovine rumen microbial communities from Lethbridge, Alberta, Canada - RJG_04 (v2) (version 2) | ecosystem: Host-associated > Mammals > Digestive system > Stomach > Rumen | place: Canada...
ATCTCAGCCAATGGATCCAGCACTTCAAAGTAATTGTGGGTCGAGCCCGGTCCGCCATGCAACAATACCAGCGGAGCGTTGTCGCTCGCCTCTCCTACAATACGGTAGAATGTTCGGTAGCCCTTGAAGGGCATGTAACCTGTCGTAATCTTCATAGCTTTATGCTTATTAATAGAATAATGTTCACATTCCCCTGCAAAATTAAGCATTCTTTTTCTCTTTCCACCATTTTACCTTACAATTTGTTCTTTATTAGATGAGTTTATCGCATCGTGGTGCTTTCCCTACCGTGACGGCATACGCCTTTGGTCGTTACGCCATTTCTCATTAACCTTCTTTATTACTTGTTTATTATAATATTTATCCTATTGATAGTTTCTCTTGTTTGCTATCGCTCGACCCATTCCATAGCGACCGCTCTTGGTTGCTTACTATTTAAAACTATAAATGTTTCATTATTAAGTTGTTATAGCATTACATTTCGTAAGTCATAATGTTAGCCTTCCGTAACTGCTAACTAATTAAGCAACTTAGATAAATCAATAAAATCAAAAAAATTCCTTAATTAATTCGTGTAAAGTTTGTATATCAATAATAATTAATGAAACTTTGCAAAAGATACAATCAGAAAAAAGCTTTACTGATATTTTAAGGAAAACGCCGCATCATACATCAAGGGTAAAATTGGATAATGCGTTAACTACTTAAAAAGGATCGTGTAAGACTTAACGCGATAATAGATAATTGAAGAATACATACAAACGCTGATGACACGTACTAACATCATTCGGGTAATCACCCACCCCACAGGTAGCTTCGCCAACCGATGCTGTCTCTTGGCACTCTTCCTGCTGGTTTTGGCATGCTCACGTGCCAATGCTCAGTTGGCCGTGAAGACCAACATGCTCTATTGGGCTACCACCACCCCCAACCTTGGTGCTGAGGTAGGACTCGGCGAGAAAACCACCGGGCAGGTGTTCTTTGGCCTCAATCCCTGGCGGCAGTCGGGCGGCGACCACAGTTCCCTGCGCCACTGGGTGGTGCAGCCCGAGGTGCGCCATTGGTTCTGCCAGAAGTTCAACGGCTGGTTTGTCGGCGCCCACGCCATGGGCGGACAGTACAATGCCGGTGGCGTTGACCTGCCCCTCAACCTCATCCACACCCTCGAGGACCATCGCTACAAGGGCTGGTACATCGGCGGTGGCCTCACCGCGGGCTATCAGTGGCCGCTCTCGCGCCACCTCAGCCTGGAGGCCAACATCGGCGCGGGCTACATCTACTCTCCTTATAAGAAATACTGCGTCTATTGCACCAACAACCACCGCGACGGTCACCGCAACTACGTCGGCCCCACCAAGGCCGCGCTGTCCCTCGTCTATGTGCTTGGTTCCAACTCAAAATCAGAGAAATGATGAAACACGTATATTCCCTCTTTCTTTTGGCCGCAATGACTACTTGCTGCGGCGTGTGCGCCCACGCCCAGCGCTGTCAGGACCTCAGCGTGGCCGACTCGCGCGTCAGGGTGGAGCAGGCCCGCGTCGATGCGGCCAACCGCCACCTCACCCTCACCATGAGGATGCGCCTCGACTCGCTGCGCCTGCGTGCCAACCACCAGCTCGTCTTCACGCCCGTCGTCGAGACCAGGCAGGGCGAGGTGGCCCTGCCAAAGATTGTGGTCAACGGCCGTCGCCAGCAAATCATGACCGAGCGCGGCTTCTACGGCAACCGCTACGGCAGCGACGCGCGCGTGGTGCGCCGCCACAACGGCAAGCCGCAGACCATTGACTACACCGCCACCATACCCGTCAGCGAAAAGCTGTCTGCCTACAGCGTGCGCCTCGATGAGGATGTCTGCGGCTGCGGCGACATCGACACCGCGTCAACCAACCACTATCCGCTGCTCTTCTGGCAGCAGCCAAAGGCCAAGTTCATCATGCCAAAGGCTGAGGCCGTGAAGATACGCCACCTCGACAAGAGGGCCTACATCGACTTCCCCGTCGACCAGATCACCCTCTACCCCGAGTACCGGCGCAACCCGGAGCAGCTCGACAGCATCATCAACACCATCAACCTGCTAAAGAGCGACAAGAACCTCGAGGTGAGCGCCATCAACATCCACGGCTACGCCTCGCCCGAGAGCCCCTACGAGCACAACGCCTACCTGGCCAAGAACCGCGCCCGCACGCTCACCGAGTATGTGCGCCGGCAGGTCAAGCTCCCCGCGTCGCTCTTCACCGTCTCCTCCACTCCCGAGGACTGGGACGGACTCATCAACTACATCAAGGGCAGCAACCTCGAACACAAGGACGAGATACTCAGGATGGCCACCGACTCGCTGGTCAATCCAGATGCCCGCGAATGGCGCATCCGACTGAAATACACCGACGAGTATAAGTTCATGCTCGCCACCTGGTATCCCGCGCTGCGCCACTCCGACTACCACATTACTTATAAGGTGAAGCCTTTCGATGTGGAGACGGCCCGGCAGCTCATCAAGACCAAGCCCTACCTGCTGTCAGAGCAGGAGATGTTTATGGTGGCCCAGACCTACGAGCCCGGCTCCAGGGAGTTCAACGACGTGATGCAGACCGCCGTGCGCTACTTCCCCGACAACACCACGGCCAACCTCAATGCCGCTATCGTCCTTTTGAACGAGGGCAAGGCCGAGGCCGCCAAGCCCTATCTCGACAAGGCCGGCGACATCCCCGAGGCCGAGGAGGTCCGCATGGTGTATGAGTCGCTACAGCAGTAGCGTCCCGCTCCACACAGACTATACACATAAACTTTATTATCATACTTATTTACAAATTACATGGAAAAAATCAAATTCCTTTCGGCGCTGACCCTTATTGGTGCAGCAGCCTTTGGTTTGACCGCATGCTCCAGCAGTGACGATGTCACAGGGGGGGGCAGTAACGAGAGTGGTGATGCCAAGTACATCACCGTCAATCTGACCAGCGTGGGCACCGCAGGTGCTGCTGGTGCCAAAGCCAACACCTTCACAAGGGCAGCAGGTGACTCTTACACCGCAAATGGCGGCAACTATGAGAACGGCACCAATGGCGAGAACAATGTCAAGTCAGCCCGTTTCTATTTCTACACCGCTTCTGGTGACCCTTATTTGATGCAGGGTACAAATGTCAACTGGCTTGAGGTCTCAAGCTTTACCAATAACAGAGTTGACAATACGGGCAATCTCACTGAGACTGTGGAGAACAAGACAACCGCCGTCCTCGTTATCAATGGTGTCAACGGAACTGTGCCCCGCTATATGGCTTGTATCGTCAACCCCAACGACGAGGCAAAGGCCCAATTGGGCAACGGAGCATTGACCCGTGGTGACCTGAGCAATGCTGAGAAGCGCATCGCCACCACCCATACGATTGGTACTTCTGATGATGACACTCAATTTGTGATGTCGAGCTCTACCTATGACGATGGTGGCTCAACCGTTTTCACAGCCCTTACTGACGGTCATATCTACAATAATGAAGTTGACGCTAAAACCAATCCTGTAGACCTGTACGTGGAGCGTCTCGATGCTAAGGTAAGGACCAGCCTCAACACAACCGGTAACACCACATGGCAGAGTATCGACTATTATACCAAAGATGGCAATGTCGTTGCTTCTACTACAGAAGGTGCAACAAAAGTGAGCGGTTATGTTTATCCTGTTGCCAAAACTGATGCCGGCACAGAGGTTTATGCCCTTGTCAAAGGCTGGGGCGTTGCCGATGAGGAGGCAAAGGCTTCTTTGTTAAAGGACTGGGATGACTCCCATAAGACGACATGGGGCAACTATTCATCTACCAACCCCTTAGGCTTCACCTGGAACGATGCCTCCCTCCATCGCAGTTATTGGGAATACACGGCAACATTTACCGGGAACAACACTATTGTGAACCACAGCTTCAATGACTATTTAAAGAATGCATTTGGCAGCTCGCTCTACACCAAGCCAAACACCCAAAGTACTGTTAACGGCTTTGCTTCTGCTGCCCGCAGTGCTACAACGACTAACCTGGCCAAGGTTGTAGTCGTGGCTCAGCTGCTTCAGAAGAGTGGTGATGAATGGTTGCCTATCGAGGTCGGAAAGTATAAGGGTCTGCAGGTTATCGGAGAGGACAACTTAAAGGCTGAAGTCCTGAAAGACCTTTCTGCTTACAGTTATGCTGTGACTTCTGATGCTGGCACTACCTATAAGTCACTTGAAGCAAAGGATATTACATTTGAACGCTTTAGAAGTGGTCGTACCTATGAAATCATCCCTGTGGTGAAAATTGACGGTGTTACCACGCTGTACACGAATACCGCTCATACCGCTACCACCACTGTCAGCGAGCTCAACACAACGCTCAACAGCGCTACTTATCGTGCAGAGATGCGTAAGTCTGGTGACACCTATTATTATACGCCCATCCGTCACCTGGCTCCGGATGTAACCAATCCCACTGGTGACACCAGCTATCCCCTTGGCTACTATGGCGTAGTGCGTAACCACCTCTACAATGTGACCATCAACTCGCTCGCAGGCTTCGGTACGCCGGTGTATGATCCGTCCTATGCTTTCGATCCCATCACGCCGACCAACAGCGCTTCTTACATCGCCGCCCGTATCAATGTTCTCTCCTGGCGTATCGTCAGCCAGACATCCAACATCGACGGCAGCGAGATTACACAGTAATCCGCACGGTATGCTCGCAGGGGCGGGAGTTGTTCCCGCCTCTACGCTGGCACCGTTCGGTACGACGCTGCTGTGCAGCGTCCTTTAACACAAATATCAAACATCCATATATTCACTACATCACAATGTTGACCGCTCATCGATATTCAACCCCTCTGCTTCGTCGCCTGTCGCTATTCGTTATTGCGGCGTGCGCGCTGCTCCTCTCTTCCTGTGGCATGATGGAGTCAGACAGCGGACAGGACTGCACCACCTACCGGCGCGTGCGCTTCGTGTTCGACATGAACATGCTGTTCTCTGATGCCTTTGCCCATGAGGTGGATAGCGTCACGCTCTATGCAAGCGACGCTACGGGAAAGGTGGTCTATAAGAAGGCGGAGGCGGTCTCATCCATCGTGAGCCGCGGATATATGGATGTCAACGACCTTCCCTCCGGCACCTACACCTTCCGCGTGTGGGCCACCGGGGAGAACCGTTACGAAAACTCCTATACCTACGGCGACGATATCATCGACCGGGAGGACACCACCCGTCTCACCGTCACCGTCAACCGCGACAACGCTGAGGTCAGCCACGACCTCACGCCCCTCTTCTTCGGCGTTGCCCGCAATGCCGATATGACCGACTATCAATACGGCGGCGTGCGAGAGGCCACCGTCTATCTCACCAAGGACACCAACGTGTTCCGCGTCGTCCTGCAAAATCTCAGCGGCGCCAACCTCAACCCCAACGACTTCAGTTTCTTCCTCACCGACAACAATGGCCGTCTCGACTGCAGCAACAACCTTGTCGACGACGAGCTGCTCACCTACCGCGCATGGTCGGTGACAAGCGGACAGGCGGGCGTTGCCGGAAAAGACGGCACCACCGTCACCGGCGTCTCGGCCGTAGTGGCGGAGATCACCACCAACCGACTTGTCAAGGGACACGACATGCGACTGCATATCGTCAACAAAAAGGACGGCAAGGAGATAGTCAACATCCCTGCCATCGACTACTGCCTTCTCGTCAAAGGCAACTATAACAAGAATATGTCAGACCAGGAGTACCTCGACCGCGAGGACCACTACGACATGGTCTTCTTCATAGACAACCAGCACAACTGGCTCGCAGCCTCCATCTACATCAACTCGTGGAGGGTGGTGTTGCAAAATGCCGACATCAACGGCTGACGCGCAATGCCCACACCTTATTTATTATATTGTAACGCATGATTATCCAAACGACCCGACATATAACACGCCTGTTGGCTGCGGCAATGGCCTTGCTCGCCATGCTTGCGCTCAGTGCCTGCTCCTCCGACGACAGTGCGGCAGAGGCAGACAGCCAGTCCGTGGTCGTCGTCTTCCAACTCTCCATACCCCGTACCGAGGCTGCCTCCACACGCGCTACCACAGAGACCGTTGCGGCCGGCTCGGAGCTGGAGCATAGGCTCAGCAGCCTGCACGTGGCCCTCTACAACAAGCAGGGCGAGTTCATTGCCCAGGAGCAGGGCCTGCGCATCACGAAGCAGCAGACCATCTCCACCGGCAACTATGAATACACCGCCAACGTGGAGGTGTCGATGGTGGTGCCAGAGGACAAACGCACTACGGCGGAGTTCGAGGGTGAGCTCGTGGTCTATGCCAACACCGGCATACCGGCCTCGGCAAGTTATGTCGGTACCGGCATCTCCGACCTCACCTTTCAGCTCTCGAGCAACACCGCGCCCGATGCCCTGCCCATGTGGGGCATGCGCGCCATCAAGGCCGACGACAACGTGGTGCTCACGGCAGGCACCCGTAACGACCTTACGGGCAGTGATGCCATCGACCTGATGCGCTCTGTGGCCAAGGTCACCGTAGACCTGACTTCGGAGATGGTCAACGACGGCTGGAAGTTCGAGGACCTCTGGCTCACCCATTACAACGATAAAGGCTACGTGCTGCCCAAGGGCTACTTCAGTCAAAATGCAGTCAATAGCTATGAGTTTGCATCAGCCACTACGCTGATGGCCTATCCCGGCGACAACAAAGACAACAACGCTCGCTTCCGTGCGTACAGCACGACGGAAAACGGCGTGACCACGGTCAACAGCGGTGCGCTCACTGAACTGCATTTCAATAACGGCACGGCTGCCACGGCAGGCCTGCCCGTTTACATTCCCGAATACGACAACACCACACCGGGAGTCACCCCTTCCACGATACGCCTCAAGCTGAAGCGCAATGGCACGAGCGAGGGCACCACCTACGAGCTGAAGTTTGCCAACTACAACTCCAAACCGTCCGACGACGGTAGCGGCGACTACGACCAGGTGGTCAGCAAGTCCGAATTCAACATCGTGCGCAACACCTGGTACCAGTACCACGTGTACAAGCTCTCCAAGCACAAGATTGGCGTCACGCTGACCGTGAAGCCATGGTATTATGTTGAGCACGACCCCATAGTAATGTAATTGAAACCAATGAAGATATCCTCCATATTCCTGTCCCTGCTCACCCTCTGCATGTTTGTGGCGTGCAACAGTGACGATGCTGACAGCGGCAGCGCGACCGACGCTGGTGGCGGTGCCGATGTCGCCCTCACCATAACGGCCCGCGAGGCCAATACCACGGGCATTGCCACACGTGCTTTTGATGATGCCAATGCCACCGGCGGGGAGATGATGAAGAACTACATCATCGTGGCCGTTAAGGATGGCAAGATAACGCACCTTCTTCAAAGTGGCAGCCTCGTATACAGAAAAGGTGCACTTTGACACGGGCACCTACACCATCTATACCTTCGCCAACCTCACCCTCGACCAGCTCGGCCTCTCTTCGGCAAGCGTCGGCGACCCTGCCCCCGATTTTGACAACGCCACCCTCGCCGTAGATGGCAACCAAACCTCGGTCTCGGCTTTCTCCACGGGCATCCCCATGAGCTATAAGCAGACCGTCAGCATCAACGCCCATACCGCTGAGGTCAACCTCTACGTGATGCGCATGGTGGCGAAGCTGACGCTCCGGCTCACCAACGCCACTTCGCAGCCGATGACGCTCAACAGCGTCACGCTGAGCGACATCACCAAGAACGCATCGGAGGTCACGTCTGCCGACGGAACCACTCCCGTCCCCAACCTCTACCTCCTGCCCACTACGGGTACCGATGAAAACGGCAAGGAGTATGCCTCGCCTCGCCTCGCTACGGCATTCGCGGCTATTCCCTCCAATGCGTCTACCTATAGCAGCTATAGTCTCTATAACGACTATACTATCACCCCGGCCACAGCTCTCTCCATCCCCGCCAACAACAGCGACAAGCCCGCGGAGCTGACGTTCTACATCAACGAGAGCCAGGCTCACAACCCCGCCAACTTCGAGCTGACACTCAACCTCACAACAACACAAGCCGACGGCACGATGGCAAAGACCGCCAACCGCTACGCCATCCTCAACTGGACCCAGATAGCACGCAATGACTACCGCGTCATCCCCATCACCCTTGACGACTACAAGCTCACGTTCGACGTGCAGTATTTCACCGCCATCGGTGTACTGCCGCCAACGGTCACCGATGACGGGCAGACCCTCGACCTCAGCTTCAGCTATTACGGCGAGATCCACCTCGTGCCGAAGATAAAGCGGTGGAGCGACGACACAGATGTAACGAAAACGGTTAACCCTCAATATGATGGAGCTACATGCTGGAACCGTTTCCCCGCTGACGATAACAACACAAATCCCTCCGGCTTCTTCGCCAAGGCACCCTACTGGAACAGCACGAAAAACTGTGTTGATGCCTCCCTCGGCTTCACCAAAGGCACCTCCGCGGTCTATCGCCTCCAGTGCACCATCGACAAGGGCGGCGGCACCAAGGAGACCCTCTCCCGCAACGTCCGCTTCACGATGACCCCGATGTCGCTGTCGAAACCGATGACGCCGTTGACACAGATGACACTGGTGACTCCGTGACCCCGGTGACACCGATGACACTGATGACACCGATGACACCGTAGGGGCGGGGTTCATCCCCGCCCTAACACCAATGACCCCGTAAGGGCGGGGTTTATCCCCGCCCTAACCCCCTGGGACAATTCAATTCTCCCCCGCGGAACAAAATAATGACATGCCATTAGGGGATAAACCCCACACAATAGGGCGGGGATAAACCCCCACACAATAGGGCGGGGATAACCCCCGCCCCTACGGGTGAAACCGCAATACCCCGCCCGTACAGTCGATTAAAATGTAAATTCGCAACAACTATGTTTAAATATCTTTCCTCCATCTTCCTCGCCCTGGCCCTGCTCTGCGCTGCGCAGACCCCGGCCCAGAGTGCGACACCTGTTTTCAAGCACTATGTAGGTGAGAGCGGGAGACCGCTTAAGAACGGAATGCAGCAGGTGGCAGAATATGAGTATGATGTTTATGTCAACACGAGCATGGCAAATTATACGACGAAAGACGGCAAGAAATATATTGCCCTCCGTTTGCCTATGGCCTCATTTAACGTATATCAGAATCTTTATTCTACTAAACCTTACACCCTCGGCAGTCAGCGACAATACAGGGGCAGCACCCTGGAACCATTAGGCTATTACAGATGGTATGACTACACCACCGATAAGGCTGCTGCCAATGTGGTAAAATACGCTTCCAGTGCCAATGTGCTTGCATCCATGAACAATGAGGCTGGCGAGTCGGCCGGTCTTTTTGCGTATAATATGGACCTGGGCGGTGGACTCAATATAAATGGCCCTTGCCTTGAGCTGTGTGGTGTGGGTTACAATCCCCCCGCTGAGTCGGACAACGCCGACTGGGCAGGGCAGACCATTGCCTGTGATGTAAGCCGCTATGTGGATTATAACAGTACAACGGCCTCCGATCCATTCGAGCATGAGCCTACGCTTTCTGTCCGCTACATCTTTCACATCCATTCTACGGCTACTTTGGCCCAAAACATCAAGAAAGCCTTGCTCAACACAGAAGATGGCAGTGACAAGGCTTTTGAGGATTACAAGCAAGTTTCATTCGGCGCTAAGGACAACAACTCCACAGTCAATCTGCGCCTGAAGTTGCCCGACGTGTCAGACTACTGGTTTTATCCAATGAACAATTACATGTCTCATCATGTCTTTGCCACAGCTGACGACCATAAAATTGTTGAGAGTGATTTCACCAGCACAACACCTGTTCGCGCTACTAAGATATCGTTCCGCGAATACGACCCGTCTCTGCAATATTACCGCCAGATTTCCAATGATGCCAATTATCGTTTGGATGTGAGTCTGAACGCTCTTAATAATAAATCATGGGCCGATCTTAACGGTAATACAGGAGTAACGGCACCGACGATTAAGAAAGGTGACAAGGTGTATCTTGTTGCATTGGCCAATGATGGGACAAGCTATTGTCCCATCGCCTGCTGGACGCTTACCATTGGCAGCGACTATTTGAAAACTGCCCAGCAAATAGCCGACGGCAACCTCATCCACCGCACATCGGAATATTTGGAAAGCCATTATACGCACATACCCACCATTACATTTGACAATGACAACGATGCTCTGACCGAGGCTATGCCCACAAGTCCCTCAGACAACCTCTCGTCAAAGCCCAGTGTTTTCGTCCGTCGTTCATACGGCTATGTCTATCCGTCACTGATTGACAAAAGCTGGATGAAAGACAGCTATAATGCCGTATCAAAGTCTTCCCGGATTTCCCGTAACCCCCAATTTTCTCCTTTACACGGCGAATATGGCATTTACAAGTCTGCCAATTTCACCAATGGCTCAACTATAGTCTCTACCCGTGACGTAGCAGGAACTGACGACCGATACAACGCCAAGTCGAGTTATACCTGGTATTATGCCCATAGAAATAATAATTCCGGAGTTGATAAAAGCGGAGTGGTAGTTTTCGACCGCACTCATGAGCGTGACAACAGCCGCTATGGATCGTTTCTCTATGTTGATGCTTCAGACGAGTCGCGCGAGATTGGCTATGAGGAGTTTGAGGCCACACTCTGCTCCGGGTCAGAGATGGTTGTCAGCGCATGGATCGCCGACATGACCTCTCGCTGGAATGACGAAGAGACACGTCCTGAGGTGAAGTTCTACATTTACGGTATTAACAAGGACGAGGAAGGCAACGTACAGGACAAAAAACTCTTTGGTGTCATTGCATCGGGCGACTCAAAGTTGAATACCGATGACAAGGAAAAAAAGAAAGGCGGTAATATCAACCCTGACATTATCCGTGGTCAATGGTATAACGTGTTCGGTCGCCTGAAACTGGCCAGTAATTTGGGTGCAGAGAATTACACATGGGTGCGCGTAACTATTCAGAACTCATGTAAAAGCACCAACGGTGCCGACTATGCAGTTGATGATATTGACCTATACTATAAGACCGCCAAGCTGACCGTCACCCAAAACAAGCCTATCTGTCCTGACGAAAATACCGCCGGGGAGACGGCCTCGGCTGACAAGAGGGTCACGCTGAAGATAACAAGCGATTACAACACGTTGCTTGAGACTGCAGGCACACACCGAAAGTTGTTCTATCGTTTCTACTGCAACGACGACCAGTCAGCCGTCACGGGCTCAAACTTCTACGGCAGCGGAGCAGACAAATATGGCACCGTCACCATTCCCGACAGCTACAATGCCGACGCCACACTTGGAACAGAGGACAACAGCAACAAGCAATTTGAGACCAACAGCTATGGAGAATACTTGCTTGTACTGTGCAACCGCTATTTTGCGCTGAACCCCAACAAGAAATATTATGTGCAGTTGGCACTCCCCTCGGATGATGCCGACACTACTCCTGACACATGGGGCAGCTCACAGAACGGCTGCTCCGTCTATAGTAGCGAGTTTTCTTTGGTTCAGCAAAATGTAGTCATCACAAACGGATCTGGCGCAATTTCGACCTCGGTAAAAGTGGCTTGCGACAAGGATGAGGTTACCGACTATAGCATCGCCGCGTCACTCACGACTTCTGATGTGGAGAACGGTGGCACGATTAAGTTTTCCTCGCAGCCTTTCGACTGGTATGTCGGTTCAAGGAGTGATTTCAACAAAGTGGAGAATTTGGCAGAGGCCTTAAAGGCTTTCCGCACGGCATATCCGAATGCCACTTCATACGATCAGCCTGTTACAGGCGTTTATACCGAGACGTATAAGAATGTTCTGGCAGCTAATATCTACGATGCTGCGCATACATCAGGCAAACTGCTGCTTTCGGCCAACACATCCCTTTCTGGTTATCCTTTCAAGGTCGGTACCTATACGGTATCGGCTATCCCTATGAAATCGTCGGCTACAATTGGCAACTACACCTATGAGTTCTGCTCTGATCCGATGGAGTTTACCGTGCGTTCCATCAAGCAAGGTGTGGATCTTGCGTTAGGCATGCCTAATGTCATCTATCCTGCCTCAACGTCAAGTTCCTCATACTCCTATCGTACAATTCGAGTAGGCTTGCCCCAGCTGAAAGCCATGAACGAAGTGACTTCCGGATGCCTTCGTGTTCCGATCCAGTCAAGAAGCGTAAACCAGTCTGTCTCAACAACCGCAGATCTGAAGTTTGTGGGTGATGACAACAGCACGGCAAGTAAGCAGCTTATTCTCATTGACACCAACGACCCGACGCTTGCATCTCAAGTCGGGACTTTGGCTTTGGGTGAGCTGCTGAGTAGCGATCTTAGCCATGACAAGACTACTCTGGATTTCCATATTCCAGCAGAGAATGTGAGTAAGTTGCATGAGGGCTATTACTACGAGTTGGAATTGCGGTTTATCACGACCAACAGCACGGATGCGACAGTGCTCAAATGTCCCGGCCAAACCTATTTCCGCTTGAAGGTAGTCCCCGAATATCTTACGTGGACTCCAACCGTCAACAGCAACTGGAACCAGGATGCCAACTGGATGCGTTCGACGGCCAAGGATTTGTACAAGAATGATTATACAGATTATGGAACGGCTTCGCTGACCGGCGGGACTGTTGACAAGAATGTCTCGCGCCAAAGCACCTATGTGCCGATGTACTTTACAAAGGTAACTATACCCAAGCTGGCCGTTGGCTACTACCCGACGTTGGGCTTCATCAGTTATTCGACTGTGAACGGATTGGCGCTCTCGCTTGCCAACGACAAGACTCAGCCCGCACAAGCTGAGATTGCTTATGAGATGGAGGCCAAGAAGCCAGAGAAGGATGGTATCTATGACTGCCAGAACTTCCACGGCAATGTTTGCGAACAAATATATTTCAAGCCGGGCGCCGAGATGCGAAGTCAGCAGTACCTGCAGTATGAGAAGGCTTGGGTTGACATGGAGATGACGGTAAATGTCTGGAACACCCTGTCTGCCCCCCTGAAGGACGTAGTTGCCGGTGATTTCTATGTGCCTTTCTCCACGGGACGTCAACAGACGGAGGCTTTTACAGATATCACTTACAATACAACTGACAACAGCAGAGTAAAATATCCATTCTACCAGCGGTCATGGGGTGAAAGCAATTCTGAGGAGACGACAACGGGAGGCACAACTTATCCTGCATGGGACAGTCCTGAAAGCTTGTTGCCTGCTGAGGGCGTTGACGTGACTTCCACTGGGTGGTCGCATGTGTACAACAAGGTTGACAAGTCTTATAGTTCCGCAAGTCAGACAGACAATGTAGGCTTCTCCGTCAAGGCAGGTGACAGCTACCTCCCAAATAACGAATCGGTTAGAACAAGCAAAGCACTGGTTCGCTTGCCGAAAGCAGACACGCAGTACAGCTATTATGCCATCACTGACGGCAAGCCAGACTTGCAGACAATAACGCTGTCAGCACGCGACAGTCTTTACCGTCTGAAAGTTAACCCCGACATGGCTGACGGGTCTTTAGCGCAGATTAAATATACACCTTCAGCAGTGGAGCCTACGGATAATAATTTCTATCTTGTGGGCAATCCCTATACGGCATCTATCAGTGTGAGCCGTTTCTTAGCCAACAACACCAGCGCATTGTCTGAACAAAAGGTATGGGTATTGCGAGACAACAATATTTATGAAATGCCATCGACAACCTCGGTAAGTGAGCAAACAGATGTCATCAAGCCAACAGAATCGTTCTTTGTCAAGATGGCAGATGGAACTCAGAATATAACATTCTCGAAAACGCAACAGGTTGACCCGTTGATGGCAACTGGCACTATGCTGGTAGCAGCAGCCAAGCCTAACTACATTACCTACACATTGGATAAAAAAGGTACGACAAATATTGATGATATCAGTGTAGCTCTCCAAGTGAGGGCCTGGTCGCCTGAGCATAATGTCCTTGTGGTAAGCAACGAGTCGGGCAAGACAATCCGAACTATAGAGGTGATTGATGTCACGGGCAAGATTTGGCACGTGCTTCATCCTAAGGTTAAAGGAACTTGGCGTGTGAATGTGCCATCGGGCGTATATGTGGTTAGAACAACATTTGAACAAAATGGAAAAGGTGGCATTTGCAAATTGGTGGTAAAATAATGCATGGTTGATTAGAAGTGAGGATTTAGAAGTCCGCAATATATTATTATCCGCAGTCTTAGGGTCACGTGCCTTTAGGATTGCGGATAATTTTTCTATTGAAGAAATAGATTTGCCGCAAGATATTTGCGGATTTACCGAAAATATGTTATATTTGCAAGCATCAACAAAGAAGAGTGACTATGACTGATGCGCAGCAATATAAATTGACATACTTTGTCTATGTCATTGGGGAGTTTGCAAATAAATATGGACTTACCGATAAGCAGGCTTTCCAATACCTGAAACGTTATGACGGCCTGCAAGCTCTTGATGAGTGCTATCCTGCAGAACATACATTACCCATTGAAGAAACACTTAGCGACCTTACCATGTTGTGTCATCGTAATGGAGGAGGGCTGATATGATGACGCTCTATCATGGGTCAAATGTTCTTATAGATCACATTGATTTATCTATGTCAAAGCCCAATAAAGACTTTGGTAAAGGATTTTATCTAACTGATATTCGAGAACAAGCTTTAGAAATGGCTTGAACGACAAGCTGTGGCGAATGTTTTACCATTCTTTGGCGACCGCCCCGCATAACTTTGGCGACCGCCCTGCATAACTGTGGCGACCGCCACACTTTCTCGCTCAGCCCGTATTGCATTCACGTATCGCCGATGCGGAACCGTCAGCCTGTTTACATCTTAACCAGGAAAAGCGGCGCAGCGGATAAAGTCCGTGGAGGTATGCAACCTTGGTAGCAGTGTAGTGGCCGGCCTGGTGCCGGCCACCAACCCTTGGTATGGCATTTTTCCCACACATCAGCGCGATTAGCGTAAGTGTAGTATAGGTTCTCACGCAGATAACGCAGATTTTACCGATGCCAGTCTCTGAGCTGTCGGCGAAACCTGCGTGAGCTAAAAAAGGCGGATGCGCTTACGCTAATCTCGCAGATGGAGACACGCCCGCAACAACGGCGGCTGGTGGCCGGCACCAGGCCGGCCACTACACTGTCACCGATGGCGTACATCTCCACGGACTTTATCGGCTGCACCCAATTTTCCTTCCTTATCGTGGAAATTAGGGTGACGCAATGGCGATGTCAGGAAAGGCAGACGGCGCTGAAGCCCTACCCTATTTCCTGAGTTGTTCTTCGGCAGCTACGTGCGCCGCAACTTCGGCATGTCGCCGAGTAAGCTCAGAGGCGAGAAGGGATAAGGCTATTGCTTCCTTATTTATATTGCACCAGGGCAATATTGCCCAGACAACAGCGTTAGAGTATTAAATAAAGTAATGCTTTAACTCTGATGAAAAAACTATTTATTCTGTTGTCTTTCGTGATCACATCGACCATGAGTTTTGCGGCTTCCGACATGGACTCCTTCATTCAGAAATTGATGAGCCGCATGACGCTTGAGGAAAAAATCGGTCAACTCAACCTGCTGCCTGGCGGCGACATTGTCACCGGTCAGGTGATGAATAGTCCGTTGGCCCGCTTGGCTGCCGACGGTAACCTTGGTGCGGTGCTCAGTGTGCGTGACCCCGAGAAAATCAAGCAGTTGCAGCAGATAGCCGTGAAAAAGAGCCGGCTGGGTATCCCCCTGCTTTTTGGCTACGACGTCATTCATGGTTTCCAGACTGTACTGCCTATTCCCCTCGCGCAATCTTGCAGTTGGGATACCACAGCCATCAACAGAGGCGCTGCCCTTGCCGCCCGCGAGGCTACATCGCAGGGCATCAACTGGGTTTACAGTCCGATGGTGGACATTGCCCTCGATCCCCGCTGGGGTCGTATAGCTGAGGGCGCAGGCGAAGATCCGTTCTTGGGCAGTTGCATCGCCAAGGCCATGGTAGAGGGTATTCAGGGCAACTATGGCCCTCACAATGCGATGGCCTGTCTGAAGCATTACGCCCTCTACGGTGCAGCTGAGGCCGGCCGTGACTATAACACGGTGGATATGAGTCGTGTTCGCATGTACAACCAGTATTTCCCACCCTATGAGGCCGCAGTCAAGGCTGGTGTGGGCTCGGTGATGTCGTCGTTTAATCTGGTTGACGGCATTCCTGCGACAGGCAACAGTTGGCTCATTAATGGTGTACTGCGTCATCAGTGGGGCTTCGATGGTTTCCTGGTAACCGACTACGGCTCTATCGACGAAATGGTGAAACACGGCATGGGTGATAATGCCCATTGCGCTGCACTTGCGCTGAAGGCCGGCACCGATATGGATATGTGCTCATCAGCTTATACGGATAATCTGAAGAAGCTTTTAGAGGAAGGTCGTGTGAGTCAGCAGGACATTGATCAAGCCTGCCGTCGCGTGCTTGAGGCGAAATATAAGCTGGGACTGTTTGCCGACCCCTTCAGGTTTATTGACACCAAGCGGGCCAAGACAGCGCTTTATCAACCCGAAGCCCGGACGCAGGCCCGCGACTTTGCTGCAGAGACCTTTGTGTTGCTGAAGAATGACAACAACCTGTTGCCATTGAAGAAGCAGGGTACCATCGCCCTCATCGGTCCGCTCGGCGACAACCGATCGAATATGGTGGGCAGTTGGAGTACGGCTGACAAACCGGAACTATACAGTACGCTGAAGGAAGCCATGATGCGCGCCGTGGGTTCATCGGCAAAGGTGATTTACGCCCAAGGCTGCAACATCTACAACGACTCGGCCATACAGGCCAACTGCAATTACGGACGTCCGATACCTCGGGTGGATGCTGACAAGGCTGAGCGTGAGGCTCTGCAGGCTGCGGCCAGCGCCGACGTCATCGTTTGTGCGATGGGCGAGTTGACGGAAATGAGCGGTGAGAGTTCATCGCGAGCCGACCTCAACCTGCCTGATGCACAGATGCACCTGCTGAAGAAGCTCTGCGCTATGGGTAAGCCGGTGGTGCTGCTCAACTTCGCCGGTCGTCCCACCATCATGAAGTGGGAGAATGAACACTGTCAAGCCATTCTCAATGTGTGGTTTGGTGGTTCTGAGGCTGCTGATGCCATCTGCGATGTGGTCTTCGGCGACAAAGTGCCTTCCGGCAAGCTCACCACCTCACTGCCTCAGTGCATGGGACAGATACCCATCTACTATAACCACCTGAACACGGGTCGTCCAACTGTCGAGGGAGCAACAAAGTATTACAAATACCAAAGCAATTACATCGACGTGCGCAACGATGCCCTCTATCCTTTCGGTTTCGGTCTGAGCTATACCACATTCAATTATAGCGACTTCCATCTGGACAGCAACGAGTTGAAGCGCAACGGTAAGGTGACGGCCTCGGTGACGGTAACCAACACCGGAAATCGCGACGCCGACGAGATTGTACAGCTCTACATTCACAATCCCGCCGCACGCATCGCGAGGCCGGTGAAAGAGCTGAAAGGCTTCCGCCGTATCCATCTGAAGGCAGGAGAGCGTCAGCGTGTTGACTTTGCGCTTACGCCGGATCTCCTTACCTACAAGGATGCTGAGGGTAATGACATCCTCGACCCCGGCAAGTTTGACATCATGGTAGGACCCAACAGCAGCGACAAGGCCTTGAGCCATGCTTCGCTGAACTATATTGGAGAATAAACGGCGCTCCGGGTATTTGATGTGCCCGTAGGTATGGCGGTACCCACATCAGCGATATCCGGAGCGGGGATTGTTAGAAATGGATGACGGCCTTTGCGCCGAGTGTCATGGTGTGCATGTTCTCCACGCCGTTGATTGTATTCGATTTCTCCTTTCTTAACGATATTGAGTTCTGTTGGCATGACTTCACTTTTCTTGCAAAGATAGTGCAAACAAACGGAATGGCAAAGAAAAATGAATTTTCGTGAACTGCTTATTGATTGTTGGCTGCCGCTTTCATCATCTTGCGCCATTTGAGATAACCCATGATGGCAATGACGACGTAGAGCGCGTAGAGTGAGGCCTTGAAGGGTATGTCCTTGTAGAAATAAAGAATGCAGGTCACAATGTCAACGACAATCCAAATGATCCACTGCTCCAAGTATTTGCGGGCTAATGCCCAGATACCCACGAAGCTCAAGGCTGTAGTGAAAGCGTCAGCTACGGGAACGGTGGAGCCAATCTGTGTGAGCCAGTACCACAACACACCCCAGATGGCGATTGTGCCCACGGTCCAAGGCAGGATGCAAGAGCGCTTGAAATGGGTGACCGGAAGGTCGTCGCCCTGTTTCTGCTGCCGCTTCTTGCCGAATTTCCAAGCCCAGAAGCCATAAATGGTCATGGCAATATAATAGAACTCCATGCCGCAGTCGGCATAGAGTCCTTTTTGATAATAGAGCACAATGTCCATGGCTTGCATCACGAAGCCCACGAGCCACAGCCATATAGAGGCCTTATACTCCAAAAGGATGTATGCCAGGCCGAGTACGGTGGTCGTGATGTCAAGCCAATGGTCAAGGAGAAAATTCATTGCGGATTATGGTTTGTTGTAAGTGTCCTTAATGTCATTACTGATGGTTTCTTCTAATGAAGATAACTCATTTCTATATATGAGATGCACATAATGTGTCTCTACACTTTCTATGCGTATAACATGCAGACTTACATCGCCAATGTGGTATTTATTAACATAGCGATAGAACAAATCAGAAAAGAGTCTACTCCTGTATTCTTGGCAGGTGATGGGTTTATTAGAATTAGGGATAACACTTAGAAAGTCGCAGTAATAGCACAGTATAATATTACCTTTGCTCATGAAGAAATTGGCTATGGACTGGCTAATCTCCGAAAGTGTAGGCAAAGTGGCCTTGCTCTCTCCCATTATTCTTACTAAATCGATGTTTACAACATCAACTTTACCACTTATTAGCTGCCATGTTTTCTCTGCAAAGTACTCCCTGTTGAGTGGAGAAAACTCAATGGCGAAGTTGTTACCATTAGAAGATCCAATCTTAATGGTAGTCTTTTCCATGATGTCTCTACTCGTTAATGTAGATAATCTTGTCGAAGTTGGTTTCGTATTTTAAGCGTTCCAAACGTTCGTGCTTTTCCACACCAATCTTGTGCAAGAGCTTCTCAAGTTTTGGGGAAGGATTCTTTATGGTTGTGTACTCTATCATATCGTCTTTTATTATCTGTTGCAAAATTAGGTGATATTATCCAATCTGCCAAATGTTTGCACGCAAATCTTTTCACTTTGTTGTCTTAAAAATGAGGCTGGCAATGACCATACCATCAGTCTTGATACGGTATGTGAGCGGTGAGAAAGTTGCCGTTGGCCACGGTCACCGCATCAAATACCGTATGATATGTAAAACAGATGTATTAGAACTGCAACGTGATGTTGCCCATCATGTTAAACCCGGCGGCAGGAATGTAGCCGAGCTGATAGTAACGGTTGGTCTCAGGATAGTCCTTTCCAACTATTGCAGAGTAGCTCCAGCCCGAAACGGCATAATGACGGTCGAAGATGTTGTTGAGGTTCAGACCGAAGACGATGGCTTTGAGACATCCCTTAAACGGGAGACGATAGCTCATGTTGACATCGCTCTGCGTGAACCAGGGCAGCGAACGGTCTTTGTTCTCCGACAAATCCATATACTGGCGGCTCACATAGTTGGTGTGCCAGGTGCCCTCGAAGCCGTGATAGCGGAATGTGACGAAGCCGTTGAGGATGGCCGAGGGCGAGAACGACAGCGTGGAGTTGTCGTAATGCTTCACTGTAGGATCCATGTCAATCCAGTTACCGTCTTCAGTCAAATCGTAGGTCTCGATATACTCGTCGAAGTCCTTAATCTTGTTCTCTGACAGGGCGGCATTGGCGGCCACGGTCAGCCAGGACAGCGGTGTCCAGTCGGCTGTCAGCTCAATGCCCGTGCGGTAGCTCTTCTTGACGTTGGTGGTGAGGTTCTCGCCGATGTCGCTCTGCTGGCCGGTCTGCACGAACTGGTTGTGATAGTTCATGTAGTAGAAGTTGGCACCGGCGTGCCAGTTGCCGCCGTCGTAGCTGTAGCCCCATTCAAAGTCGAGCAGATGCTCAGCCTTTGGAGCGGGATAGGAACCGTTGTCGGTGAAGTTGTTGCGCTCAGGCTCGCGTCCGGCATAAGCAACTGAGAAATAAGCCTTGTGGCCGTTCTCGTGGAAGCTGATGCCGCCCTTGGGATTGACGAAGTTGTAGTCCTCGTGGATGTTGAGTGCCTGGTTCTGGTAAGTGCCGTCGGACTGCTTGTAGAACTTGTCGTTGCGGCCGCTGGTCTTGTAGTGCACGTGGCGGTACTGCATGTCGGCGAACACGTCCCAAGACTGGCTGAGGTGCAGCGTGGCCTTCAGGAAACCGCTGTAGTCGAACTTGCGCGCGTCGGAGTCATAGTATTTGTTGCCTTCGTAGGGCGCTTTCCCTATATTTACAGCGTTAGAGTTGATAGTTGATATATAGTCGAGATAGCCGTAGTGATTGCCACGGAACTGCTGCAGGTTGATGCCCGATAAAATATCCCAATGCTCGTCTTTATAGTTGGCGTTGTAGATAATGCCGTAGGTGTGCTGCGTTAAACCCTTGCGGCGGACAAAGTCAGACTTGGCTGATTTACCCTTTTTATCTATTGCAGGGATGCCAAACTTTGCATATTTATTTTGAGGCCTGAACTCCTTATAATAGCCGTGGCCGTAGGTGTAGTGGAGCGCCATATTGTGGCTCCAATGGGCCGATGGCTGCCATGAGAACGAAAGGATGTTGTGGTCTTGCACAAAGTTGTCGGTGGTTTTCTTCCACAGGCTGCCGTCATCCATCTTATAGCGCGAGATGGTCCAGCCGCCTTCCCAGTCGGGATTGAAGCCCTCGTACAGGCTGTTGAAGCGGCCCATGCCCAGCTTGTAGAGGTCGCGGTAAGTCTTCACGCCAAGGTAGCTGTTCATGGAATAGTCGTCGTTGCCTGCCGTCACGCCGTTCCAAGCCTGGCCGGTATGCTCGTAGTTGCCCACGTTCTTATAGCGCAGCTGGAAATTGTCGCCCAGCCAGGTCAGTCCACCGTAGTAACTTCCTGAGTTGCCGCTTGTTCCATGCAGGTAGCCGTCGGTGCCTGTGTGGTGATAGGCGCCGTCAAAGATAAGATGGTCGCCAATGAGTCCTGTTGAAAAATTGCCGCCCACATTATAAGTATTGTAGGAACCATACGAACCGGTCACTTCAAGCGAAGGCTGATAGCTTGGCATAGCCGTGGCCAGAGAGATGGTGCCGCCGAAAGCACCGTCGCCATTGGTTGACGTACCGATACCGCGCTGTATCTGCGCAGAACCGAGCAGAGCACCATAAGAGTTCATGTTAGCCCAGAACACAGTCTGGTCTTCAGGCGAGTTCAGTGCCACACCGTCGAGGGTGACATTGATGCGGCTTCCGGCAGCGCCACGGATGCGCATATACACTGTACCCGTTCCTAAACCATTCTCACCCCAGGCAAGAATGCCGGGTGTATTGGCGAAGAGATACGGCAACTCACGGCCAGTCTTGGAAAAATTGTTAAGTTCTTGTTTTTTCACATTGGTTACGGCAAACGGAGCGTTGCTGGCTGCACGCACACCTTTTACCACCACCTCTTGCAAGGAAGCTTGACGAATGGAATCGTTCTGGGCCTCCGCAGTTCCGACTGTCAAGGTCAAAGCGCCCACAACCAACGGAAAGGTAATCATCATTTTGTTCATTGATACCTTAGTTGAATTTAAAATAATCACTGAAGGGATTGCATCCTACCTACGCCGGCATTACCCGGATCAGGTTCTTGGGTATGTTCTCAGCAACGGCAAAAGCCGAAGCACCCCTTAGAAAGCATTTTGCTTTCCAAGTGCAAAGTTATATAAAATAATGTGAACTATCAAAGGATGGCGAAAGAAATTTACTCGCGGGTGCATTGTCAATAGGAGCGCCGTCATTCATAGCGGCGAAATCTCTTTCACGCAGATTGCGCAGATAACGCAGAATTCCTGCCCACCCTTTATCTCACAGATCTTTCTCACCACCCTTAGGCATTGAATAAGCATCGGTATTAGGAAAAATCTGCGAGATCGAAGGTATAACATTAATCTGCGCTATCTGCGAAATCAGCGTGGTTACTTTGTCGCCTCAGAAATCAGCGTGAGCTTACTTTTTCTCCTAATGAATGGCAGCGCTTCTACTTCCCTCTCCCCTGCTCCGTCGCCGAATAGTTGATGCGAAGGGCCTTGGCTTGGCGCAATGCCTGCTTCACGTCGTTAATGAGCTGCATGTGGGTGCCGCGGTCGGCCTTGATGGAGACCGTCATCTGCTGCTGGTCCTCTGGCGACATACGGTCGCGCTCAGCCGAGACATAGTCGGCCACCTCGGCGGGCGAGGCGAACTTATCGTTGAGCTGCACACGATAGTCATTGCCATAAGCCTGACGCATGCCGGCGTTCGGCCGACCGATATAAATATAGGAGACGGCCGACTTCTTGGTCAGGCGCGTCAGTTCGGTGCCTTGCGGTGTGCGGTATTTCACCTTCACGGCCACCTTCTGCATGTGAGTGACAATCATGAAGAAGAACAGCACTGTGAAGATGAGGTCGGGCAACGAGGCTGTGTTCAGTCCCGGTACCTCATGGTTGAATCTGCGAAAACGACTCATTGCTGGCCTCCTTTCGCTTTGCCGGCAGCCGACTGTTGGCCGGCACCACCGGCTGCAACAGGTCCTGCGGCCGGATCGTGGTATTGTTCGGCAATATGCTGCGGACAAACATCCCTGACGTGGTCTTTCTGTTGGGGCGACAATGCGGCGAAATTGCGGTGATAAAGTCGCTGCGCAGTTTGGTTGCGCAACACACGATAGGCTGCTACCAGTTCATTTTGCAGGTGGAAATAAGTGTTATAATCCGACTGCGGGTCAGCCTCCACTGTGATGAGGTGGCGCTTCCCTACCCTTTCGACAAACGATATCACTTGATTGCGCAAGCCTTTAATCGGCTGTTGTTTATCGTTGACAATCAGTTTGTTGTCTGGTGTAATCTTCAGCGCCATCGTCGTTCCCTTCTCGGCAAATGACTGTTGATTCTCTTCCTTGTTGACCGGGGGCAACTGCCGCGACAGGCCTTTGTCCACATCCATGTTGGTCGTCACCAGGAAGAAGATGAGCAGCATAAACGATATGTCGGCTGTTGACGTGGTGTTGAGCCCAGGCACACGATGCTTACGACGCTGGATAATCATGATTTCCTGTTGTATTTGGTTGCGCCATAGACGACGGCACCAATAGCCGCGACGATGAGCAGCAACGAGGTAACGATAAACATATCCGACATGCGGAGCCAAAAGGCGTCGCTATAGGTGGCGCCGTTGATCTTCATCGGTGCCGATGAGCCCAGCACGAAGGTGACCAGCATCATGACAAACGTACCAATGCCCACTGTGAGCGAGATGCGACGCACGGGTATGTTGTTGACCACGCGGTCGCCCTTGCCCAATGTGCGTGCTGACCTTACGACCGCCCACACCGCAATGCCGAGGGCAAAGGCAAGGAGCAGGTAACCCGTGATGAGCAACAGGTCGGTGAAAAGAGGCGCGTTGAAGTTGGGGTCGTCGATATACGGCCTGCTGAAACCAACAAGCCAGAACAGGGCAAACACCACCACAATGAGGCCAATCAGCGCGTAAAGTACGGCCGAGGAGCGCTTCTCCGTGGGCTGTGATGTGAACTTCTGCAACAACTTCTTCATCATCAATGCGTGAGTTTATACTTCATAATGGCGTCGAGCAATGTAATCGACGACTCCTCCATCTGCGAGGTCAGATGGTCAATCTTCGAGAGAATATAGTTGTAGAACAACTGCAGGATGAGGGCTACGATGATACCGAAGATGGTTGTGATGAGCGCCACCTTCATACCGGCAGCCACAATGGTCGGACTGATGTCGCCGGCGGTCTGAATCTGGTCGAAAGCCATCACCATGCCGACCACCGTACCGAGGAAGCCGAGCGACGGCGCCATGGCGATGAACAGCGTAATCCATGAGCAGCCTTTCTCGAGGTTGGCGCTCTGCACCGAACCGTAGCTGACGATGCTGCGCTCAATGTTGTCGATGCTGTCGTTGATGCGCGCCAGCCCCTGATAGCAGATAGAGGCCACCGGTCCTCGCGTGTTGCGGCAGAGGTCTTTGCCACCGTCGATGTCGCCTGCGGCAATCTTGGCGTCAAGGTCCTTCATAAACTTCTTCGCATTGATCTCAGAAAGACTCAGGTAAATGATGCGCTCAATGCAGAAGGCCAGACCCAGCACCAGCGCCAGGGCAACGAACGACATGAAGCCGGCGTTACCCTCGATGAACTTCGTCTTCAGCGATTTATAGAATGTCTGATGCTCGGGCTGCAGGTCCTGACCGTCGGCCAAAGCGGCATCGTCCATAGAGTCGGCTGCCATGGCATCGGTGAGCGAGTCGGCTGCGGCATCAGCCTGTGTAGCGGTCGCTGTGGTGTCGCCGCCAGCCTGTTGCTGGGCGTTGATACCGAACGGGATGAATGTAAATAAGGTGAGAATAGCAATCTTTGCTAACCAACTTTTCATTATCGTAAATAATTAGTCATTATTAATTCAACGCAAAGTTACGCTAAAATTCGCATTGCGCAAAGAAAAAAGCATAAAAGTAATGAGCAGTTGTCTTGTCAGAAAGAAAATTATAATTATCTTTGCACGTACTATGATAGAAAACATTTCAGGCGAAAGCCATTTGCAAGGCAGAGTAGAAGTGATATGCGGGTCGATGTTCTCCGGTAAGACCGAAGAGCTCATCCGCCGTTTGAAGCGCGCCCGCATCGCCCGGCAGCGCGTCATGATTTTCAAGCCACAGATAGACACCCGCTATTCTGAGATGAATGTGGTCAGCCACGACCACAACTCCATCCAGTCAACACCGGTCAATGATACGCAGACGATACTCAAGCAGTCGGTCAACTACGACGTGGTGGGCATTGACGAGGCGCAGTTCTTTGACCGCAGCCTCGTTGACGTATGCAACAAGTTGGCCTACAGTGGCATACGCGTCATCGTGGCCGGACTCGACATGGACTTCAAGGGGGTGCCGTTCGGTCCCATGCCCGACCTCTGCGCCATTGCCGATGAGGTGACCAAGGTGCATGCCATCTGTGTCAGGTGCGGGGCATTGGCCTATGCCAGCCACCGGCTGGTGCGGAACGACAGTAGGGTGATGCTTGGAGAAAAGGCTGAATATGAGCCGCTTTGTCGCGAGTGTTACAGAAAGGCTATAGAGGAGGACGCACGCAACGCCCGCTCCGGTGACCTGTTTGAAGGCAAATCCTTATAAATCAAATAACAGCTTATGGTTCAAAAGGAAATCACATTTGATAAGTTTATTCGCTGGACGGGCATCATCCTGCTGATCGTCTTTATACTCTACGCGGTCAACTACCTCAGCGCGGTGCTCATTCCTTTCTTCGTTGCATGGGTGTTTGCCTACCTGCTCTACCCCATCGTGAAGTTCATCGAGAATAAGTTGCACGTCCGCATACGGGCGCTCTCCATCATCCTGACCTTCATCGTGGTGATTGCCGCATTGAGTCTGCTGGTCTACCTGCTCATCCCGCCAATGATTGAGCAGTTCGGCAAACTCTACGAAATACTGACCCGCTGGCTTCATCAGACCACCCACACCAACAACATCACGGCATGGATCAGCGACCGCATTCTGGAGAATCAGGAAACCATTCAGAACTTCCTCAAGAGCCGCGACTTCACCGACGCGCTCAAGACAGCGGCACCAAAGCTGTTCAATTTTGTCAGTCAAACGGCCAGCGTCGTCATCAGCATCGTGGCGTCGCTCATCACCTTATTATATACGTTCTTCATTCTGCTCGACTATGAGTACCTGACGACCAACTGGATCCGCATCTTCCCCAAGAAGAACCGCCCGTTCTGGAGGGTGCTTGCCAAAGATGTGGAGCGCGAGCTCAACAATTACATCCGCGGTCAGGGTACGGTGGCGTTCTGCATGGGTGTGATGTTCTGCGTCGGCTTCACGATAATGGACTTCCCTATGGCTATCAGCTTGGGCATCATCATCGGCATTCTCGACCTCGTGCCATATCTCCACACCTTCGCCCTCATTCCCACCGCCTTCCTCGCCATGCTCAAGGCAGCCGACACCGGCCAAAGCTTTTGGCTCATCTTCGGTATGGCCGTGGGCCTGTTCATCGTCGTTCAGGTAATCTCTGATATGGTGGTCACGCCGAAGATTATGGGTAAGGCCATGGGTCTCAATCCCGCTATCCTTCTGCTTTCGCTGTCGGTATGGGGTGCGTTGCTCGGCTTCATCGGATTGATTGTCGCGCTGCCGCTGACCACCCTGATCATCGCTTACTGGAAACGCTACATCACGAAGGAGGACAACGCACCAATCGAAGATCATGCGGAGCCAGCCGTTGCGGTGGAGGCGGCAACGGCAGAGAATACGACAACGACTGAGGATGCGTCGACGGTTACGGCGAAGAAGTCGTCTCCAGCTGCCGGAAAAGATGCCGTTAAGTCAACTGAGAGCGGTGCAGAAGAAAAATCATCTGAAAAAAGTGACAAATAATTTTGCTGTTCCGTTAAAAACCGTTACCTTTGCATCCGATTTCAACAAATGCAGTACAGTAGACCACTGACTGCAATCCTCTAGGGTTGATATTAAAACGGAGACTCGCTAGCTCAGTTGGTAGAGCACAACACTTTTAATGTTGGGGTCATGGGTTCGAACCCCATGCGAGTCACTACTTTAAGCATTAAGAAAATCGCCAAATAGCTGAAATTTAGCTGTTTGGCGATTTCCCGTTTTTTCTATTGATTAGAAAATGTTCCCATCTTGAAAGCCATTGTCAGCGATGTTGAACAGTCAATAAATAACTGTTAGACTTGGCCTAATATCTTTGACCAACGGGCCGGTCTTTTGCCGGCCACCAACCGCCTTTGCGATAGCTATGGTATGACGGTGCGATAGCTATGGTATGACGATGCGATAGCTATGGTATCGCGATGCGATAGCTATGGTATCGCAATGCGATAGCTATGGTATGACAACGCGATAGCTATGGTATCGCGGTGCGGCTGGAGGCTGTGTCAAAAGTCCATTTTGAGCCATCTCGAATTTAACACATTAAAGCCCGAACTTTCACAAGCTCGGGCTTTGTTATGTCCCCAAAAAAATTGCCCGCAAACAATTACGGGCAATCTCGTTGCAAATATCTGACAAACATTCTTGGGGGATTTATAATATCTTACTGTCGCCAAAACGGCCTAATGATTTCCATGCATTGCTCTCCTCACGCGAAATAACAATGAGTTTCTTCCCTGCTTTGTATGCCTGGTAAATCTTATCCTTGTTCTTCCTTACTTTGCATATAGTGGAATCATCCTTTACTTCATCAGCATGTAGTGTGCCAATTATGGTTGTAGAATCTCCTTCAACATAAACATCAAACCACTGAGTATCAATAATGCCATCATTGTTGCCCTTATCGACAACAGCTGAGATTATCTTGCCTTTGGTATCGGTCTTTATCTTGGTAATTGTACCAGTTACCTTTAAGCCTCCCTCAATAAGCTCGCGAACACGACCTTGAGCAGGTGTTATCGTGCTTGCCGAACGTAAAGCATCATCGTATCCCTTGGAACTTGAGCCAAGTTCTTTGTATGTATCGGTCTTGTATATTATTTTTTTGTTGACATAGTCCCATAGATAAAGGGTAAGATAGAAAGAGACATTGTAGATGCCGATAGTCTTTCCCAATTTTTGGTCGTAAAAGCTCTTGTATTCTTGGTGGTAGTTGTTAGCACCCATTGCAACAAGGTATTTAATTTTCGTGGTATCTTCTTCCAAATATGTCTTGGGATTCTTTTCAATAAGACCCTCCAATGTAGAAATCATACCACTCAGGTTCTCTTGTGCCGATGCATTGAAAGTATCGTCAAATATAATAGGTGCTGCTACAGCAACAGGTGATCCAGTCTTTCTCTCGTGGCTTTGAGATGAAGTCGTCTGCGATGGGGAGTTCTGTTGCTTTATGGCATTCATCAAGTCATCATTCTGCGCATATGCGGAAATACCAAATATGCAAGCTGTTAAAAAAAGTAGTATCTTTCTCATTTAATTTGTCTTTAGTTTAAGGGTGGACTTCTTTTAATGAAGTCCTTCCCTATGAAATCTTTTTTATTGTACTGAGAATGTGTAGCAGAGGATTGCAAGGCTTGGACCGAACATGTTAGCATAGCAGTAAACGCCATACTCTCCGGGTTCGAGACTTGCTACTGGTATTGTCAGCAAAGAGCAGTGTTCGCCATAGTTCTCAAAACCGAATGACAGGTAACCTGCTTTGTCGGCTTCGTCAGATTTCTCGGTATCAATAAGGGCTGCCTTTGATTGGAACCAGCGCAGACGGCGGTCTTTCTTCGTTGCCTTGAATCGTACAACCTTAAGCAGTGCAAGGCCATCTTCTTTTTTCTCACACCTGAGGTTGACGAGGATTTTCACGTTCTTGCCATTAGGACTGATTACCAATGGAGAGTTTGCGCCTTTGTAGGTGAAGTCATGTCCTTCCGCTCCTGCAAGCGCATCTGCAACTCCTGCCAAGTCTGCGACGTTCCCTGCAGTCCCCATAATCTCAATTCCATTAAGGACTGTGTTTATGGATCCTGTATGCGCTCCTACAATACTGCCTATTCCACCGAGTGCACCTGCTCCTTCGGCGACATTACCTACTATTCCTGCAATCTTGCCGAATTTGTTCTTGTGCTCCTTGATTTCGCCTGTTTCCAAAGGCAGTGCTTTGAGTTCATTGGATGATGTTACCCAATAGATGAGGTCAGCGGAAGCGGTATCGGGTTCAGCGACCGTAATGTCCTGGGCTGAGAGATTGAGTGCGAATGCAGATAGTAATAAGGTTGAAAGTAGAAGTTTAATTCGTTTCATAAAAGGATTATTTTTGGTTCATAATGATGTTTTTGTATTTATACTGCAAAACTACGACATTATTTGCATATAATCGACACTTATACGGAAAAAGTGAACAGTCGCTTTTCCTTGGTAGAAGTTTACCTTGTAGTTGACGTGCCGGTTACGTGTCCATACCGATCTTTATACGTGGTGGTACTTCCATTGCCACTTGTGCGCTTCTGACTGCTGCCAGTAGTATGCCCATAACGGTCTTTATATGTTGTAGTCGAGCCGTTGTAGCTTTGGCGTGTGGTACTGGAGCCTGTGACGTGTCCATATTGGTCTTTGTAAGTCGTGGTTGTCTGACCATTACTTTTTGCACGTGTCTCACTTCTGCCGATAATATGACCATATTGGTCTTTATACACTGTGGTTTGGTTACCACGGCTGTCGGTGGTTATAGTGGCAGTACCAGTAACGTGTCCGTATCTGTCTTTCTGTGTTTCAACAGTTCGGTTGCTTTGTGCGTTGATGGCCATAGCCATCAACAGCATCACTGAGGTAAATAATAGCTTTCTCATAGTAGGTTCCTTTTGATTATACCGCAAAGTTAATACTTCTTGGTTATTATTCAAAAGGGAAATTCCTAAAGGAATGTAGAGAAACCCCTATATTCGATAGAGATTATTCCATCTACATATTATAATGTGAACTTTGAGCTGTGAGTATCTATGCCGTTGGCTGCGCCTTGTAGGCAAGGTTTGGGGAGAAGGCACTACATAGCGTGACAAGATGGAAGACCATATATGGGAGGAAGTTAACGACCATCCTTTAGATTAGAAATTCACGCTTAGCCTTAGCGCCAGGTTATGGTCCATATAACCACTGACAGGCCGGCAAGTTACTATGCTTGGATTGACGCGCACCACGGCTTTGGCCCTCTTTGCATCCTTATGGGCAAGGACAAAGAGGGGAATACTCGCGACGGCACAGACAGCACCCCCGATGGTGATCCATTTGAAAGCCTTCATGGAACGGTCATCGTAAGCCATTCCGCTGAGTACATAACAGAATCCTCCACCTAAAAAGGCTGTGCCGCCAAGACTGACCGCCATGATGCCACAGGTCTTTTCCACACGGTGGCGCTTCCAATATACGGTCTGCTTATATGGCTTACGGGAAGAAACGGAGTCCCTGTATTCAGCAGTCTCTGATGGGCTCGCATGCACAAGCAATGGAAACATCAGGCACCATAAACACAATAAAAAGATTTGTTTTATCATAGCGTTATCCAATTTTGACACGCTCCCGGGCTTATTCTCTATAGATCACCGTACCATTGGCCTGGTGTGTGGCCAGCACCAGCACCTCGGCAATCTGGACATGCTCGGGTGCACTGGCAGCGAAATAAACCACCTCGGCGATGTCGTCACCGGTCAGCGGTTTGATGCCCTTATACACATTGTCGGCCCGTTCATCGTCGCCGTGGAAGCGGACATTGGAGAAATGGGTCTCCACCAAACCGGGCTTGATATTGGTGACGCGCAGATTGGTTTTGGCGACATCAATGCGCAGACCGTCGGTGATGGCTTTGACAGCGGCTTTAGTGGCGCAATACACATTGCCGCCGGCATAGGCAGCGTCGCCAGCCACACTACCGATGTTGATGACATGACCGTGGTTGCGCTCCACCATACCGGGTACGATGAGTCGCGTCATGGTGAGCAGGCCTTTGATGTTGGTGTCAATCATCTGATCCCAGTCGTCAAAGCTGCCCTTATATTCCTCTTCCAAGCCACGCGCCAACCCGGCGTTGTTGACCAACACGTCGATGTCGCGCCAGCTTTCGGGTATGCTCCCCACGGCTTGCTTTGCGGCCTCGCGGTCGCGAACGTCGAAGCAGAGCTGCAGCGCAGCTGCACCCTCTGCCTCAATCATTTCGGCTACCTTACCGAGTTTATCTTTGTTTCTGCCGGTGATGATCACGTTATAACCGCCCTGCGCGAAGCGTTTGGCGCAAGCCTCGCCGATGCCGCTCGTGGCACCGGTGACAAGAACAATCTTCTTTTCCATAGTCCGTAATTTAGCTTTTGGTCGTATGGGGGCTGTTGCGCCCCACTCTCTTACGCTGCTGCAAACTTACATAAAATTATTCTGATTTTACACCAGTTGGATAAAAAAGTCGAGGCCACTGCGCAAATAATAGCTTGAAGACGGCAGAATGCCGTAGTTTTTTAGT
>Ga0310695_10003403_pt1 | contig 31274 bp, 36 predicted proteins | sample RumenRJG_04DNA_FD_203882 | JGI IMG/M metagenome (GOLD analysis project Ga0310695, IMG submission 203882) | Bovine rumen microbial communities from Lethbridge, Alberta, Canada - RJG_04 (v2) (version 2) | ecosystem: Host-associated > Mammals > Digestive system > Stomach > Rumen | place: Canada...
AGGTACAGCGTTATTTCCCACAAGAAGGTCAAGAATTTCCCGTTTGTTATGGGTCAACATCTTTGGATGGGAAGTGAAGAGCTTGGACCCGAGGATGAGATCGGCCCGGCCTTGAAACACGCATCGCTTTCCATCGGTTTCTGCGGCTTGGCCGAATGTCTGGTGGCATTAATCGGGAAACATCATGGGGAAAGTGATGAGGCGCAACAGTTAGGGCTCAAAATTGTGAGACATATTCGTCATCGGTGCGATGAATACACGAATGAGACCCATATGAACTGGACGTGCTTCTCTACTCCTGCTGAATCCACGGCAGGTTCCTTCCTTCGGGCGACAAGGAAGAAATTCGGGAATATTCCCGGCATAACGGATCACGATTATTTCACGAATAGTTTCCATAAAATGAATGTGGCCTAATGCAGAAATGTATTAGTAAAAATAATGTGAACCTAAGAAGGGTGTCTCAATATATGTATTGAGGCTAACGGCGAAACCCCTAACGCGTGAGGGCGAGGGCAACGTTCGTGCTAAGTTTATATAACTAAATGTTTCCTACCGCCAGTGGATAGGATTGGTGAAATGCGTAATACTTCTTTTTAGAAGGAGGTTGCACAGAAATGAAAAGAAAAGCACCTAAAATAAACATTGGCGATGTATTTGATGACAATACTGTAATAGCAGAAGTTCCTACTGCACCGGGAAAAGTAAGCAGGTATCTTTGCAAATGTAATGTTTGCGGAAGAGAAAAGGAAATGTGTAGAACTGTTCTTATAGATAAAAAGGGAACAACTCACAAAGCCTGCGGCAAAGGTTTGAAGACGTTGAATAAAAGATTTCATTCAATCTGGTGTGGAATTCGCCAGCGCACAACAAACCCTAGAACAGAGCATTGGGATTGTTATGGCGGTAGAGGAATCAATTCTGATGCCTTTGAAAATTTCATAGACTTTTACGATGCAATGTATCCTTCATATATTGAAGCCATAGAAGAATACGGCAACGAAAAAGCCTTGAGTATTGACAGAATCGATCCTGATGGCAATTACGAACCGAATAATTGCCGCTGGATTTCTCTCGCAGAGCAAAAGGGAAACATGAGAAAGAATCGTTGGTTTGAGGCCGTTTCTCCAGATGGGGAAAAATTTGAAGCCAAAAATCAAAGTTTGTTCGCTAGAGAACATGGCTTGTCAGATAAACAAGTCAATGCGTGCTTATCAGGAAGATTCAAAACACATCTTGGTTGGAAATTCAGTTATATAAAAAAGTGTAACGACTATCCCGAGGCTCAGAATGCTTGAGCAATAGGAGTACGGCCTGCGGAATCGGCAGGTGGGTGAAAACCCCTTAAATGGAAGTGCATTATGCGCAAGTTATAGACTTGCCGATAGAATTAGCAAATCTGTCGCCTAACGTAAAACGAGGGCAATGAAATAGTCTACTCCGGGCCTCTATTAGAGGCCGATAAAAATACTACGAAAGTAGCGGTGTAAAGAGTTCCCGTTTACTATCCTACCAAGGCTATTGACAAGATTCGGATTGAGGCTCCGTATCATTTCGAATGCAACGCAGGGGCGATTTCATACGTGGAGATGGATGGAGATCCATCGAAAAACCTGCCAGCATTCGAATCAATCATTAGGGCGATGCATGATGCTGGCATGGGGTACTACAGCATCAACCATCCTGTCGACAGGGATCCCGTCTGCGGTTATACGGGGATTATCGAGAATGAGTGTCCGCATTGTCATAGACGCGAGGATGGAATTCACGAGTTCAAGATGAGGCTGTCATGAAAATATTATCGGAACTATTGAAAAAGGTTCCGTGCTTGCTCCTGGGGCACTCCTTCGTGCCCCAAGGTAGTAGGTACTGGAAGAATTGTATCGGTATACAAAACGTAAATGATGTAGGCATAGGCGTTTACGAAGAACAGGTTTGCACTCGTTGTGGCCAAAAGGAAACAGTTCTCGTCAACTACTATGATGCCTATTCTTGTGATATTAACATGACAAGAAAGATGCTGGCGAGAACTGGTGTTAAGCATATCATCGACTGGAAGAGAGAATAAGAAAGGGTCAATAACCCCCACCTAGAGCTTCGCTCTTGAGGCGGGAGCTTGGGAACAAGCTCTGGTTGACTAGCCTAAGTTCTTCGAGGACTACGTTATCCGAGAAAATATAGGCACTTTGGGATGTGAGTCCGAGTCCCAAACCCTGCGGTTTGAGGTTAAACAGCTCTAATGGGTAGGAGCAGTGCTTCAAACAGACAAAACCTCGGAATAACTTTGGCTACGGACACCTTACCTCCCTTTGGGGAGTGTTGCCTCTTGCTTTGATAAGAGGTTTTTAGACGGCATTCCTCCCCGACCTTAGAGGTCGGGGTCTCCTGCCGTTTTAGTTTTTTAATTTTTTTAGGAGGCGATTTTTGATGAAAAACATGAGAATCAAGACAACGATGGATCTTACCAATGAACAAATTGACAAGGTAAAGGCCGAAATTGAGAAGGAACATGGTACGCTCGATGATGTCGAAAGCGCGGAGATTTCACCGGAGGGAGATGGCGAAATCATGGTACGTTATAAGGTATCGGGAGAGCCGAAGGTCGAACGTATTAGGAGGATTAACTAAGTGGTCCCTTCTCTATGGCAACATAGAGTCGAATAATCCCTTAACATGCTGGAACCCCCTAAGAGCCAATGCAGCTACAACGTAGTCGGCAACGACAGGCGTGAATGCCGCGAAAGCAGAAAAAATGCCATTGGATGGCCTAAGCTGAAACAAAAGCCTCAGTTGAGATACCGAGGTGCTAAGGGCGTGTGACAATGGGAAATCAGCAGCCAAACCGTTCTCCGTTGGAGACGAAGGTTCAACGAGTCTAATGGGAAATCTCTGAGAATAGAGATTATGGTGGACTCTACTCCCTAACAAATACTGGGAAACCAGGGGTATTGAAGCACAGGATATTTGACAGGTACCGTTGATAGGTGGAATGATGCGAAAAAAGCGGAGCTTTCGGAGCGCGTCCATCATGCATGACGCTTGAAGAAGCAATCAATTTCAAGCAGCCGGTCATCGAACTGGATTGGGCAAAGAACAAGAAGTCCAGCTACAAGGGCATTTCTTATTATCATTTCACCACAGAATACTCCAAGCTGACCGAGTACAGCAAGGAGCCTTACGGACAAAGTCAAGGCTGCTTTCAGCTCTGGCAAGAACGTGTATGAGGTCATGTCCGGCGCGAGGAAGATTGCCTGAGAATATTCAAAAAGGAGGTACGCCGGCATTCCTCCCACCGCCTATAGAGGCGGGGGCTCCTGCTGGCAAATACGTTAATTATGCAGAAAGAAAAATGGATTATCACCATACACGATTCCAGTGAGAACGCTACGGAAGCAGTGTTCTTCGAGGGAACCGAGGCGGAAACCCGTCTTGCTCTCATGAGTCTTCTGAACAAAGACAAAGCAAACGAAGACACTGACAGTTATGAGTACGGAACCGAATCTGAACATGATGTGGAAAAGTATTTTGATGACGACACATCATTTTATCTGTATGCCTTTGCTCTGTATTATGATTGGCATATAGACTACACCGCTCGCCGAGTGTCTGACATCCAGACCTTGCGGGAGGTGTGCTGACCAGATGACTTTGTTATTACCAGCTTTAATCTTTGTCTTAATCGTATTACTACTCATGATTCTGTGTGGCACGAATACGAGTACAGATACGAATTATGGCGGTAGAGATAGTGGAGATAGTGGAAAACTAGAAGCCCACGATATCTATCACACTACTGGCGAGCCTCGTTTTTAAGTATATTTGTCTATATTTTATTAAGGAGAAGCAAATGCAGTATTATATTGGCAGATTTTATGAAAATGACAGTAGCTCAGAAGAATGCCGCCGTCAAGACGAGGCTCTGAAGGCAGCCGCAAAATCGCATCCAGACATGCATTGGCTGTACTTCCGCCACCTTGGAGAAACATGGGAAGACGGGATGGACTTCTGGCTTGGAAAACGCAATGACAACAAGCTGATGCCCCCCAACACAACGAAGACTCGCTTTACGGCATACCCTGATGAATGGAAGTACAACAGGAAGCAACCTTGGATTGTCACAGTCTATGGCAACGACAAAAGTTCCGTTGATTATCTGCGTGTATATACAACTCATAATGGAATTCAACGCTTTCTGTTTGATATGCTCATGGGAGAAAGAGCCGAGATTGAATCAGCCGATGTTGACAAGTGGGAGAGCGGCCCTGAAAAACCAGAAGATATCCAAGGTGACAACAAAGGCTACGAAGTCAGCGTCTTCTATGAAGGCATTTGGATTACTTACGCGGCAAAGGCTCTTTACGAAATAGAGTCCGCAGATGAAAAAATGAATTACAGTGAGTGGAAGAAAGATAAACTTTGCCGGTTAGCCATGTCTTTGTAAGGAGAGAGCAGATGACATTAGAAGAAGCAATCAAGAAAGCAACTGATGCAGGGGATGAAGTCACTTTCCTCTGCAAGGGATTCCAGCAAGAAAATATGAAAGGTGTAGTAGCCATTCGCTTTTGGTCTGAGGGGTGCCCTCCGAACATGACCATCTTTGAGTCTTATCAGAGATTTATAGAAGTCGTAGACGAAATCTACGAAAGCGAAGAAAGCCAGTCGGCTTATACGGCCAGCTTCTACACCAAATGAATTAAGGAGGAGAGAGTATGAACAAAAAACTATTTGATCTGACTATCAATGAGGGATGTTCCCTGATTGATATGACGCAAAAGATGAACGGCAGGCAGGTGAGGCTGAAGATCATCATCGACGAGCCATATGACTGGGATGCCATGAAGTTCAATGCCATCAAGATGATTGATTCGCTCAAAAAATATCACGAGGATCTTATCCAATCCGCCGTAAACCCCTAGCTTCAGCTATGGGGATATAAGGCGGGTCTGCCGAATTTGCGCAAGCAATTGAAGACAGACAATATTTTTGTCTCTTGTTTGTGGTACAATATCAATAGCAGTTAGACTTCTGCTCGAACAAAAAGTGCCTAAACTCAACGGTCTTTGAGCCGTTTCTGGAGGAGCACTCCCCCTTGCCGCAGCGTAGCACTTGGGAACTGAAAAGTTTCTGGACTAGGTGAACTATGACGGGTAGAAAAGAAGTGCGAGAGAACCCATAAGTAAGCGGAAGCCTTCGGGCGACCGTGTAGAGACAATTGGCACCGCCTTCGGGAATAAGGTTGCAAGCCAGCGAATAAGGACTGGCCTCTACAGAAACAAACTTCCCGTAAAGAATCCCCTGCCTTTAGGCATGGGGAGTGTCAAGGAGCACGAGAAAGGAAAGAAGAACTATGATGCTTAACCTGAACATTGGAACCAAGAACCCGAACATCATTCTCGGCAACCGCCACGACACCTGCATTGCCTGTGTCCGCGAGAAGACCATCGCAGAGAATGTCCCAATGTCCGAGGCAGAAGAGGGCCTTTGCGGGGAACTCGAAGGGCGGTATGTCTACCGCGTACCGGTGAACGGCTAGCGCATCATCCTGTGCAAGGAACATATCAAACAGATCCTGGATGACCTTGAAGAGATGGGTTGATGGATATCTATGAATATTATTGAATACTTACAAGCACAAGAAAAGAAACGGCAAAGAGCACAAGAAAAGAAACGGCAAGGACTTGCTGGAATAAGCCAAGATATAGCGGATAAGTATATCGGCAAGATAATGAATCGGGCAACATTACAGCAAATGAGAGAGGATTTTCTTGAACGCGGTATCGATGCGTCGATAGATTTCTCTGATTCATGTAATGGAAGATGTAACGGTATAACCATAACGCAAGAAGTAGACTATCAAGACTTGTCTGATCCTTTTGGAGGGATGCCGCATGCCAGGATTCCGAGAGCGAGAAGAATAACAATAAGGCCGAGCTTTGTATAGGCATAGGTAGGTCAATTACCCCCGCCTAGGGCTTCGCTCTTGAGGCGGGAGCTTGGGAACAAGCTCTGGTTGACTAGCCTAAGTCCTTCGAGGACTACGCTATCCACCATAAGAGAATTCAACGCATTGAATACCGCAAGACGGTGCTTATTGCGTATGTTTAATCAAGAAAGTGAGGTGAAGCGGGCACTCCCCCCTGACCTTAGAGGTCGGGGTCTCCTCGCCCGCATTTTGATGAATGAATGGGACAAAAGGATTGTGGGATCGCATTCGATCCAGAGGGTAGTCAATGATATCATCGAAGACAAGAATGACGAGCCAGGGATTATCGCCGTCCAGACGGAGAGACGAGCTGGCAAGGATACGGCGATCATCTCACTGATCGACAAGATTGCGACGAGACACGAGAAGAAATGCATCTTCATCGTCGGCGCAAACATGAACAGCACCAGCATCTTTCGGAAGAATATCAGGGGCTGTATTCCGTTCGATCTCGAGAACGAGACCAGCGCGAAAATCGCCGGCAAGGACGTTGTCCTGATTTTCTCGTCAGCGTCATCATTGGCGGAATGCAGAAACGGCCGCTCTCGCGGAATAGGCGCGGACATCGTTATCATCAATGATGCCGATGTCATTGAGCCGGAAATGTTGGTCAACATCGTAGAAATGGGCTCGATAAGTCATGCGAGAGTCATTATGTTTGGCACAAACAGGGAGGACGGCGTGAGAAAAAGCGCATGGCTCTATTATCTGAACCATCCTCGTACGACGGTATATAAAGTTCTCCCGGGCAGCATAGCGAAGGATCCATTATACGACGAAAGTGCTGTTAGCATCTCGGATCTGCTCGGATTTTCTCGCAGGAAGACTGATCCATTGCAGGATCACATTAAGAGACATGGCCCCGATACGGTCAGTTTCTTCGTTGGATTCCCTTAACGGAGGGTAGCTACGGTGGATTTGTTCGTAATGGGCTTTGCCTCAGGCATCCTTTTCTGGATGGTTGTTATGCATATCTTGGGGAAACTTAACGGCATCCTTAAGAAGAATACTTAGCGGACTGGCAGTAGCCGCATGGGTGCTGACATAGAATTATGACGGCACACACCACGGCGAAATATGCCAACAAGATAAGAGAGGTTGTTTTTATGACGAAGGCATTCGCGGTTTGCTTTGCCATCGGCTTGATACTTATGTGGGTCATACTTTCCACGGAGCATGGAAAGGTCGTAGGCAAAGAGATCAAAAAAATATTCAAGGATTTTATGAGAGGAAGGAAAAAGAATTGAGCAATCAAGGACTAGGTATCACGGGAATCGGAGTGGCGTTGGCAATCACAGCCGGGGTAGGGCTGATGTGTACCAGCAAGATCGCGCCGGGATATGCCGGCGTTGTCTACAATATGGACGGCGGAATCGAGGAGGATGTCCTCGGGCAGGGGTTTCATATGGTAGCGCCATGGAAACACGTAGTCGAGTATCCGGTTTCTACGGAGACTGTGTACTACAGCAAGAGCCATGAGGGTGATAGTGATGACGAGAAGGCGAAGAAGGATACTTCCGTCAATGTCAACACCAAGGATGGCAAGCAGGTCAATGTCAGCATTACGTATGCATTCCATATGGACCCCAGCAACTTGCCGGCGGTATTCACGAAGTTCCGCGGCCAGCCAACAGAAGCCATCGTGGCCGGATATATGAAAAACGAGATGTACCAGGCCGTAAACGAGGTCACAAGCCAGTACTCCTTGATGGAGCTCGTAGGGGACAAGCGACCGGCCATCAATGAGGAGATCCTGGCAAAATTTCGCGGCAGCCTCAACGAGTACGGTATCATGATCGAGACATTCAATTTGTCTGACGTCGTACCCGACGAGGCAACCAAGGACGCGATTCAGAAGGTTGTCAACAGCCAAAACGAGCTTGAGCGTGTGAAGGTTGAGAAGCAGACCGCTGAGGTAGAGGCCGAGAAAAAGCGGATTGAAGCCGAGGGCGAAGCGCGGGCAAAGGTTATCCGCGCCGAAGGCGAGGCGCAGGCAAATGCCAAACTTCAGCAAAGCCTCACGGATCTTATCGTGAAGCAGCAGGCTATCGAGAAATGGAAAGGCGATATGCCCCAAGTCATGACAGGGTCTGACGGGGTGCTTTTCAATATCCCGGTGAAATGAAAGCTCCATTGGCCGTAACTGCGGCCATATTTGTTGGCTTGCTGACCTGCGGCCGCGAGATGCCCTGGATTTCCGGGGCATTTCTGACCGGCTGGGTTAAAGAATGAAAGGGGAAATATTATGAAATACAAATCTGGTGATAAAGTAAGGGTTAGACCTTCTCTTACGATGGAGAGTCCAGACGTTACCTGGGAAATGGCAAGACTCGCAGGAAAAATTCTTACTATCATCCATGGTAACGACTACGAATGTGGTACCGAATATAGGGTAAAGGAAAATGATTATATCTGGCATGAGGATGACTTCACTGACATCGACGAAAATGTATCTATTTCCTCGAATGATACCGACGAAACTGATTCTATGCCTCTCAATGTCAAACATCACAAGGCCATAGTCCTTGGCTTGAATAATCTCTACAGATGGAAAAATGAGGACTACGGGGACAGCTTCCATCTCTCCTACTTGGAGGAAGGGATGGCCATGCCACGCATCAGATTGTCCGACAAGCTCAACAGGTTTAAATCATTAACCAAGAATGGCAAGCAAAAAGTCAAGGACGAATCAATCAGGGACACTTTGTTGGATCTAGCGAACTATGCGATCATGACTGTGATGGAAATTGACCGCGAGAAGGAAGGTCAGTCATGACGAATGTGATGTAAAGACAAGAAAGCACCTGAAAGGATGATAAATGTGAAAGTTACTTTATTAAGTTACACGCCGGATCCAGAACAGCTTGTGGCTGCTGCCGCGAAGCTTTGTTATTCCAGCTCCGTGGATATCGCGACATTGATGGATGATCTTACATCGGAAAAGACCGAGAGGTTCTTGAATAAGCTTATGGACTTGGGTCATCTGAGTCCTGTCGAGCATGTTTCGTTCACTTTCGCCATCGAAGGTGTAAGCCGGGCTTTTCTCGCTCAGATCACAAGACATCGTGTGGGCGTCAGCTTCAGCGTCCGCAGTCAGAGGTATGTCAGCGAGGAGAACTTTGGTACGGTTGCGCCAAAAGCAATAGAAGCGAATGATGAAGCACGTGTAGTATACTCCTCTACGATTGCGGACATCAAGAATGCCTACAAGAAGCTGAAGGATATCGGGCTCAAGAATGAGGACGCGCGGGCGATCCTTCCGAATGCTTGCGAGACACGCATGATTGTAACTATGAATGCAAGAGAGCTCATGCACTACTTCAACGAGCGCTGCTGCCGGCGCGCACAGGCAGAGCATAGGGCAGTAGCCAATGAGATGCTCAGAATCTGCAAGCATGTCGCGCCGATCCTGTTCAAGAATGCAGGACCGAAATGTGTGAAGGGTTACTGTCCAGAAGGTAGTATGAGCTGCGGTAAGGCTCCAACACTGGACAAACTTTTGAATTTCTGGAAAAAATCGGCCAGCGAAAGGAAAGGCGAACATTATGCCAAAGGGTTCGAAAGGCTGGAAGGACCCCAGTAAGGGGTCAGAAAAAAAGCGGGAAGAAATGCCGGCAAGTGCTTTTTTGGATACCAAAAACCGCAGATATCCATTCAAGAAAAAACAAAACGGGAAATGGGTTCCAAGCAGATCCGGACTGATGGCCGCGAAATCCAGGGCGGCAGGACAGCACGAGGTAGCTCTGGTAGCTAAGGCAGACAGGTTGCTGAAGAGGTATTTCAATTATACACCCGAAAAATAAGAGAGCGAGGAGGAGAAACAGATTTTGTTTAAAAGTATTTTTCGTGTCATTTTTTCTGCCGTTATCGGCGGAATAGTTTCCGCGGTCTTCAGAATGGCGACCGGCTTTCTTTTTAAGCGCATAACGAGGAGGTGTGTCGTCATTGGATGATCATATCGTAAAGCTTTTAAAAAGTAAGGATAGCAAGGAACGTTTAGCAGGCGAGTATCTTGAAATCAGGGAGCGGTGCTGGAGGCTTGGTGCCATGCTTGAGAGGTATCCGTACGAAGTAAAAGAACTTCCATGCAGTTTCGATATCCTCCAGGAACAGCTCAGATACATGAAGAATTACCTCGACGTGCTCAAAAAGCGGGTAAAAGCTGAGGACGTTAACGTGGAATACAAACACAATGAAAACCATCCATTGCCGAAATTCAAGGTTTTGGACAAGGCATACTGTCGGACCGATGGAACGATAAAGAAAATTATTGACATCCTGTCCGACGGAAGATATTTCCTGAATGACGACACGGTTGCCGATGGAGAAGATCTTCTTATAGCGGCTCGTGGAACATTCAGGCCTGGAGAAACGGTATGTATTCGCCCAGATCTTGACACTAACTATCTTTACGGCGGATGCGGCATTAGTCTTGACGGCAACCATCCAGAGATGATCCACGATGATATCAGGGGAAGGGCTGCAGAAGTAGGGAGCCTTGATCTGCCGAGCAACAGGCTTTATGTAACTATCGGCGCAAATGAGTATGTTATTTCACCAGAAATGGTAAAACCAGTAGCAGAAGGACAGGCGTACTATAGAGTACCGCCAGACAATTTCGTCTTTCTTAATAATAAGGAAAGCCAATGGACTGACCATACGCAAAAAGAGGTCATTTTATGATGACACAAAAAACTCCTGAAGTTGAACATAAGAATATCGTCACTCTTATTGAGTGGAGGGACGAAACATACGAAAAGAGAAAGGCGAGGGCAATCCAAAGAGCGATCGACAAGAAGATTCAGTTTCTTACCGATGACGAGAGATCGATGTTGATTATATGGCTCCGCTCAACGAAAAAGAGACTTGAGGCGTGGTAAGCCTCCGATGATGAGAGGAGCGAGTCAATTTGAAACTGAAGCAAAAGTTTTCCCTGTTAGCCGCGGCAGCGAGCCTTATCATGGTTATCACGGCCATTATAGGTTACATCAGTGCGTACAACAACCTGGAGAGCAGTGTCGAGAGTGAGCTTACGGCCACGGTGAATACACAAAAGGAACAGGTGGGGGGATGGTTACAGGAGAATGCCCAGGTAGCCACATCAGCCGCGAATTTGATGAAGGCATTCGGAAACAGGGACGTTATCAAGACAAGCGAGATCCTGGCCCTGGGCGACCAGAACAAGGACATCCTGGAAGTCGGTGTCGGTATGGAGGACACGTTCTTTAGGGGCAGGCATGCCGGGAACAAGACAGGATCCTTGGACCCGAGGACGAGGGACTGGTACAAGCTCGCCAAGCAGGAAGGCAAGACTGTGTTCACGGATCCCTACGTGGACAAATTTACCGGGAAGCTAGTAACATCGGCGGTTTCCCCGTTCGATATCAACAGTAAGTTTGCGGGCAGCATTTTCGTGGATATCGCATTGGATTCCCTGGATGAGCAGATTGCCAAGCTGTCCTACCACGGAGAAGGACACGGCATCATAGCAACCAAGGATGGCACCGTGCTGGCCACGAACGGTGACTCGGAGAAAATGTCCGAGTTTCAGAAAATCCCCGGGCTCGGAAAACACTGGGACGAAATATCAAAGAACAAATCGGGGTACTTCATCGTAGAGGACGATGACACAGGGAAAGGGGACTCCGTGTTCGCGTACACGACACTGGATTCCTCCGGCTGGGTCATCGGCATCGACGCGCCGAAGGATTTCGTTTTCGCGCCGATTGATCGCCTTAGGTATACTTATATTGCGCTGGGCATTGCCGGACTGGCGATCATGCTTCTTATATGCCTCAGGTTCGCGGCACAGATTACCCGCCCTATCATCAAGCTGGAGGAAAATGCGGGCGAGCTGGCAAAGGGGAACCTGAAGGTGGAGGACATCACGGTGGAATCCAAGGACGAGATTGCATCCCTGGCAAACCAGTTCAACTCGATGGCAGTCAGCCTGAGAAACCTTATCTCATCCATGGCGACGACCTCGGAGCAGGTGGCGGCATCCTCGCAGCAGCTCACGGCGAATGCCCAGCAGTCTGCGGATGCTTCCGTGCGTGTAGCGGAAACCGTAGGGGACGTGTCGCTGCATGTGGAACAGCAGCTTAGTGATGTTCAGATGGCCAAGCAGAATGTCGACTCTGTTTACGCGAACATCACGAACATGGCAGAGAAGGCCCGGACTGTCAACGAGGTTTCCGAACAGACATCCGTCGCGGCCCAAAAGGGAGCCAACCTTATGGAGGAAGCCATTGACAAGATGGGCAGCATCGAGGAAAGCGTCTCCAATACGGCGGAAACTGTCCAGCAGCTCGGCGAGCAGTCCAAGCAGATCGGGCAGATCGTCGAGGCTATCAGCTCTATCGCTGAACAGACCAACCTGCTGGCCCTTAACGCAGCTATCGAGGCGGCCCGTGCAGGGGAGCATGGAAGAGGGTTTGCGGTAGTTGCCGATGAAGTCAGGAAGCTCGCGGCAGAGTCACAGGAGTCCGCCGAAAAGATCAAGAGTAAAATCAGCTCGATACAGGAAGCCACTAATAAAGCCGTGGAATCCATGAAACAGGGGACCGAGAAAGTCCATGTCGGTACCAAGGCCATCCACGATGTCGGCGCACAGTTCTCCGACATCATGGGAATGGTGAACGGTATCAGTGAGCAGATGAACGAGATCCACGAGTCAGTACAAGAAGTGACACACGAGGCTAATAATATCGTTGGGGTTATGAATTCTATCGACGAAATAAGCAAAAAAACAGCAAAAAATACGAGCGCAATTTCTTCGGCTACCGAGGAACAGTCGGCATCGAACGAAGAAATAGCAGCAGCATCACAAGCACTCGCGACTCTCGCTTCAGACATGCAAGCAACAATATCAGAATTCGTGGTTTGATTTTTGTGACCCCCTGAAAGGATCAGGGGGTCGTTTTATCAACGAAAGGGGGAAATTTATGACAACCAAGTTCGAATTCCGCCCATTAATGGGCACATTCGAGAAAAAGTTCCAAAATGATGCGTGGGACATCGTACAAAGGGCGTTATGGGCATCCGGCATAAGAATCGTAGCAAAGCCAAACGAGGAGATCCGCGAGGCATTGAGCCAGGTTGGCATGTTGTACAAGAAGAGGGCCGTCGATGAATTCTAAACACGATGGAGATGAAACTATGGTGGAAACAGCCATTGAAAAAGTAAGCAAGGATCTGATGGTCATTGAAGCATTCATCAAGATTCTCGACTGTGCCGAGAGGCAAAACTGTGAGTTGATTGACCTCATGAAAGAGATGGAGAATGAGCAATTGGATATCCTGCATGAATTCGAGCTCGACAAATTCTATCGTACGGAGGGTCACAGAAAAGCCCGGCGGCTGAAGAAGATCCGGCAGACGAGGCGCGTAGCCAAGGACATGATAGAGCTTTATTTGCCTATCAAGGAATTCTCCAAGGATAATCGAAAGATGAAGCAAGCACTTCGGGATGTCGTCGAAAAAGTAAGGCATGTCATCTGCGAGCAAAGCACGAGGGTTTATCAGCCACGGGCAGATATGGATTCATGTATCGCGGGGAAACATTATGCTGCATGCAGAATTGATATCTCGGATCATATCGCTCATATTAGCGAAAAAAGAGAGCAAAAGAAAAAAGGAGCTTAACAAAAGGAGGGTCCAGGATGGATCAGAAATATATTCCTCTCCATGTTCATACAGCAACGGGGAGCGTAGGGGATTCCATCCTAGGAATCCCGGAGTATGTCAAGAAAGCGAAGGAGTACGGCGTCAATGCATTAGCTATTACGGATCATGGAAGCATGGGCGCCATCTATTCCTTCGCCACGGAGTGCCAAGAGGCCGGAATCAATCCCGTTATTGGCATGGAAGCTTACGTAGTGGATGACAGCAGCAAGAAGGACAAAGATCATGGCCGTACAGCATCTCATCACTTGGTGTTGCTGGCAAGGACGACGGAGGGTATTAAGAACTTATTGTCCATTCATAATCATGCGGCTACGGAAGGATTCTATTATGAGCCAAGGACGGACTGGGAGCATATCCAAAAATATGGCAATGGAATCATCGGGCTTTCTGCCTGCGTAGGAGGGGAAATTCCTCAGGCTATCCTCGCCGGTGATCTTGACTATGCCAAGGATCTCATCGGGTTCTACAAAGAGAGCCTTGACGAATTCTATTTAGAACTTCAGCCAGGCAACTTCGATGCTCAGCTCCAGGTAAACCGCGCACTCGTAAAACTGTCGGAGGAAATGGATGTGCCGCTGGTTGTAACCAACGATATCCATTATCTTGATGCCGATGATGCCGTACGCCACGACTACCACGTAAAGCTCGGTCGCAAGTCAAAGGCTGACGATGGCTTTGTCTATCCTGATACCTGCTATTGGTTCATGGATGCGAATGCCATCAAGAAGCATTTCGTCTATGACGATATCGTAACCGAGAATGTGGTAGCCAAAGCTATTGACATGACTGCGAAGATTGCTGACAATTGCACGGCGAAACTCGATACCGAGCTTCATATGCCAGTGTTTCCAACGAATAACGAGGAGACGGAAGAAGAAATGCTGTACCGCATGTGCTATTCCCGGCTCATGGGAATGATTGAAAACAAACCGAATCCACAGGAGTACGTGGATCGGCTGGACTATGAGCTTACAGTGATTAGGGAAAAAGGTTTTTGCGGATATTTCCTCATCGTGCAGGACTACGTGAATTGGGCAAGGGAGAATGGCATTGCCGTCGGACCAGGAAGAGGCTCTGCTGCTGGATCATTGGTAGCACATCTCCTGGGTATCACGCAACCGGACCCGGTCAAATACGGATTGCTCTTCGAGCGGTTTCTTGATCCGCACAGGAAAAAGATCCCGGACATCGATGTCGATTTCTCGGTGGACGGGCGTGACAGGATGTTCCAGTATGCCGTAGAGAAATATGGCTACGACCGTTGTGCCTTAGTCTCCACTTTGGGAACCAGAAAAGCTAAGGCAGCGATACATGACGCTGCCCGTATTCTCGGCTATGAGCCGAGTGTCGGTAATGAGATCGCTAAGCTTATCCCAGATGTCTATTATGGAGATGATGGCGAGAAGAAAAAGGACCTGGATATCAAGAGTTCCATCGAGGTTGTTCCGGAGCTTAAGAAAATGAGTGAGAAGTACCACGATATCTTGAAGCTGGCCACAGATTTGGAGGGGTTGCCTTCTTCAAAAGGCATTCATGCTGCCGGAATTATCATTAGCCCGGAATCACTTCTTAGTAAGGCACCACTTATTAAGTCGAATAAAGATAGGGTACTCGCCACCGCCTTGAATCTTGGCGACGCAGAGAAATTCTTGGTCAAGTTCGACTTTCTCGCATTGGCAACGCTTGATGTCATCAATACTGTGGAGAAAGAAGTTGGCTGGAAATTTGACTATGATGACGAGTCTCTTCTGCATGACGATGCCGTATGGAATATCATCAGTTCCCGCAATACGACTGGCATCTTCCAGATTGCCAGTAAGACATATAAGGATCGCATGCCACGCCTTAAACCGCGTTCTATTGAAGAACTGGCAGCTTGTTTAGCATTGGTGAGAGGTCCGGCAATCTCGGCCCATACGGATGAAACCTATATGCGTATCGTTGAGGGCAAGGAAGATATTCAGAAAATTCACCCTCTTTATGACGAAGTAACTAGCGACACCAAGGGAATATTGGTCTATCAGGAACAGGTCATGCATCTGGCTGTTGCCTTCGGCATGGACTTGAGCACCGGCTATCAGCTCGTAAAACTCGGACAAAAGAAAAAAATGAAAGAGCTTGGGGAGTATCGAGCAGAGTTTGTCACTCTCGCCAGCAAAAAAGACTGCGATGAGGAAACAGCCAATAAAATCTTTGACATGGTCGTAAGATCAGCGGAATATTCCTTCAATTACAGTCACGCGGTCTCCTATGCTTTCATTACTTATGCTAGTGCATATCTCAAGGTACATTATCCCTTGGAGTTTGCCCGCGCCTTGCTTACTAATACATACGCGAGGAACAAGGACAAGGAGTATGATATGGTACTGGAAGACTGCCGCCGACAGGGTATCCAGTTCCTCCCGGCGGACTTCGTAAAAAGCAATTGGGAATTTTCCGTCGAAAATGGGAAGATCCGTATCGGTCTATGTGCTGTAAAAGGGTTTGGAGAGAAAGCCGTGGAAGCAATTACTAATATTCGCGGCAGTCTTGAGAACATGAAGACTATTGGGGAACTCTATTCCGCAATCGAGGATTCCGAGGAAGCGAGAGCACTGAATAAGAAAGTGATGACAGTCGCCGTCTTCAGTGGCCTGCTTGACAGTTTCCGAAAAGAAGGCGAAAGCAGAGCAGACCTTTGCGCGCAGTATTTTGCCGCGCGCGGAAAGAAGGAAGAGGTTCCTGACGAGGTAAAGCTCAGTGCGAAGGAAACATTCTCTACGGAAGCAGATGATGCCGCGTTGGAGGAAATATTCTATTGTGGTCAGTTCATCTACGACCCGTCTAACGAGCTTTCATCGTTTGGATGGAACAACATTAAGAATAAAGCATCCTTCGAGGCCGACGGGTATATCCGCAAGGTCAAGATTATCAAGACCAAGGCAAAGGAGAATATGGCATTCCTGACTATGGCAACAGGGGATGGCAACATTGAAGCAACGGTGTTCCCTAACGTAATGAGGAAAGTGGGACAAATTCTCCGGTCCAAAAGCATGATACGTTTTCACGCAACGAAAGACAATCAAGACGCATGCATTCTTAGGTCTGCGTCTGCTATGTAACAGAAGGGGTACGATAATGTTAATACCGTTTTACAATATAATCAACTCGCATGATAGATTCAGCGCGATAGCTTCCATGCTAGAAAGGAAGCAGCGCGGAAATAAGATCGACGTTGATGAGGATGTTATGTTCTCGAACATCAACAATGCTATCGCCGACCTTTATGCTGGGCTTGAAATATCGAGGTTTATCGATAATAGATTCTTACCTAGTGGTACAGCATCAATTCTATCCATGATAAGAAACATGGTGGATATGTACCGCAGTCAGTACGAGGAGCTCAGAAAGGACGAGTCACGTCCTATCGAGGACTATCTCGCAGTTATCCGGGGACTGGAAACAGCACTGGAACCGATTCAGCAAAATGACAGTCTGTGCAATATGTCCGGCTCATGGTATATGAGTGAAAATGGTTTTTATACGACGTGGGATAACGGCCGATATGTTCTTCCAGACATGGTCGTTGACACAGTAATTTCCAGAATTCCGCTGAAGAAGGAGTGCAACGTGTTGGATATCAATGCCGGAAATCTTGACCCTCTTCAGGTATTCCGGCGCAAGTTTCCGCAGGCAAAGCTGTATGGCGTAACGAACAGCTCTATTTCCTTATCGAAGGATGAGCGAGCACGATTCGAGCGTCTCGCCATTTCGGACCCTTTGGAGGCAGTAAAAATATCCAATGACTCTTTTGATATCGTTCTCGCCACGCCGTCGTTGACCTTGAACAGAAACCCGGAAAAGAAAAGCTATGTCACCGACGAACGCATGACACTCGAGCGTGCTTACAAGTATCTCAGGAGGGGCGGCATTCTTGTCTATCCTGTTCCGAGAGCATTCTTGTCCAAGAATATTGTCACGTACATCGCTAAAAATCTCGGTGATGTACAGGTAATCGAGGACGTGTATAGCGTTTATGGCAGTATTCACAACACGGTTATCATCGTGGGGACGAAAAAGCCTCCGTTGGAGCGCACGCTTGACCCGAAGGTGTACAGTATTCTTCGGAACTTGGCAGTCATGCCGGAGAGAATCACCGGACTCGAAAAGAAGGAGTATCGTCTGCCGCCCGGACTGGTGCAAGTGACGAAATTCCGATCGAACCGCCTCGATGACGCCGAGATGGAGATGATGTTTGCCCAATCCACGGCTATGGCCGATTTCTGGAAAGGACAGAAGGTGACCAAGATCTCGGACATGGAATCTCATCCCTTGCTTCCATTCAATGTAGGACAGCTTGGCCTTGTGCTGACCTCCGGGTGTTTGGATGGTGTCGTGGAGGAAGGAAACAACTGCAGCCATGTAATCAAAGGGCGTGTCGTAAAGGTATCAGAGACATCTCAGGATGTCGAAAACGGAAAGATTACGGAACAAAAAACTATCTCGAATCGTGTCGAGATCAGTATGTTCCTGCCGGACGGCACTTATAAGTGTCTAGCCTAATTTTTGCACGAGGAGAAAATTTATGGAATACTTGACAATAGACAGACTCCCGAGGCTCAATGCGAACCTCGCGGCATACGATAGGGGAGCTCTTCAGGAAATCGCCTTCGTATCCGCGTTCGGCTTCTCGAGCTATATGGAGGAGTATGGAAAGACAATCAACCAGAAAGGTAAGGAACTGGCTGTCTCCGGAAGGTATTTCCGGACGAAGGCCGCTAATATGTACGACATCGTAATAACTAAGGTACCTGGATCGGACTATTCGCATATGATTGCATCCATCAAGGATACCGTTGCTAACCAGTTCGAAAGCGGCGAAGCCATCGTCGGACACATCTTCTTCTCCGCGAATAACTGCATTGACATTAGCGGCTTTGAACGGTTCGAGAATGCTATCGAGGACGGTACTTTTCCGGAGGAGCTTTATGATAAGTTCTACGATAAGCTCTACAAGCTGTCACCAGTACCGGTCATTCGAGACTGGATGCCGGTTCTCTTACGGGAGATGAGCAAGAATGGCTATATTCGCGAATATGCCGTTTCAGGGACTGACGCAGACAAGACTTTTCATGCTTTTCAGTTCGATATCCAGACTTCGGCTCTCCGCAACATTATTTCCGAGGAACTCAAGAAAGGGACTATCCTTATCTCGAACCATGCAGGCGTGTCGGAAACTATGGCAGAGATCAGCGGCTTGGACTCATATCTCAATAGGTTCCGCGACAATCTCGCGAGGCGTATCCAGGGGTCATTCGCCCCGCGCTTCATTCCGGACAGCGACAGTTATAGCGACGTTCTTGAGGATGTCGCCGACTATGCCGCATATATGGGGAATCTTGACTTGTTCTCTGCTCAAAAAGGCGTAGTCCAGGCAGTGAGCAATGCGCTCGACCACAACAAGGTATCCTTTATCGTGGGTGAAATGGGAACTGGTATATAACAATGCCGTCCTTGGTGGAAACACCAAGAGATTATCAACGGGGAATTAAGCTGGAAGGGTCATTGACCTAATCAGAGTCCGAAGGCATCGTTAATTGAGACGACGAGGCAATGGTAACATTGCTGGCGAGCGTTTTCGCTCGGTCAGGCGCAACGCGTAGAGAGTGAAATAATCTCTCCACGAGGCCCCGTTACTTCAGGATACAGGCCTGAACGTACAGGAATATCCCACCTGTATGCCTAACGTATGGACGAGGGTAAAAAGGTACGCTATGCTGGGCTGGAATTGACCAGCCGATGAAAATGAGGGCGACCTCCAGAGGGCAAGATAAAAAACTTGCCGCTAATAACAGTCAGAAAACTGCCATGGCTATTGCCACCGTTTGTACCCACAACCACGGAAAAAAGGGAATGACGAACATCGTCATGTGTCCCGGCCACTTGGTGAACAAGTGGAAGAAAGAGATTCTTCGTATCGCGCCCAATTCCGATGTCGAGATTGTATCTGACTTCGACGGGCTCGTGAAGCTTGTGCCAAGAATCAAAGATAAGAGCCGTCGGCGTCACTTGTGGCTGGTACTTTCCAAAGAGGTTGCTAAATTCGGCTACCAGGAACGTCCGGCCACTAACTGGAAGACGTGCCGCGATTGGCTTGGTCATACTATCCACACCTACTGCTGTCCCCATTGTGGCAAGCCTCTCTACAAGGTAGAGTATGTCGGAAGGGGGAGGGGCCGTATCGAAAATAGGGTATATTTTGATGAGCGCTCCTTCCGCCATAAGAATGAGACAAACTCCTATTGTATGAATAAAGTGAAAAAGCATGACCCGGAAACGGGAACGTACAAGAATGTTCGTTGCGGCGCAAAACTTTGGGAAGCCGCCGGACGCACGGAAAGCGAGTGGGTCAATCTCGGTGCCGATGCTGGATGGATCGAAAAGAACAAGATCGAAACCGTATATAACCAGATCATTGCCAAAGGAACGAAGGCCAAGAAGGATGAAATTTCTGTCCTGCCAACTCTTTCCGATGCTCTGAACGAGAGCATCCCTGCGCAGGTACGCCCGATCAAGTACCCTCTCGGCAAGTACGTGAGAAGATTTCTTAAGGGGTGTATCGATTATGCCTTGATCGACGAGTGCCATCAGCTCAAGGCGAGGGATTCACTGCAGGGGCAGGCATTCGGGGACTTCCTTTCCACGGCGAAACATTCGCTATGCTTCACGGGCACCCTCCTGAATGGGTATGCATCGGGCATTTTCTATATTCTTTATCGTGCTTTCCCGGGTATGATGAAGAAAGAGGGGTTCGAGTTCAGCTCCGCGGGTGAGTCCGAGTTTATAAAGCAATATGGCGTATATAACATTACGAAGACTTATACATCGGATAATGCTTTTAAGATAGGGAAAAGTGGCGCCGCCAGAACGAAACAGCTCCCAGGCGTCAGCCCGATCGTGTTTACTAAGTTCCTCCTCGAGAACGTAGCATTTATCAGCCTGGAGGACATAGGTACTGGATTGCCCGGTTATGAGGAGATTCCTGTTCCGGTCGATATGGATACGGAGCTTGAGAACGCCTATAAAAACTTAGAGACAAATATCAAGAATCATATGTCTCATGGGCGTTATGAAAAAGGCGGCATGAAGATGATCGCCCAGTTAGTGCAGGCAATCACTATTTATCCTGACCAACCGTATGACCAGCCGCCCGTCATTAATGTCGATACGGGCGAGACAATGGTTGATCCGCCGAGTCTTAACAAGGACGTTGTCCGTAATAAGGACATCAAATTTGTTGAGCTCGTAAAGGAAAAGGTAGAAAATGGCGAGAAGGTTCTTGTTTACTATAACTGGACCAATCGCACCGACCTCAAGAGCCGTCTTCCGAAACAATTGGAAAATGAGGGCATCAAGTGCGCCGTCATGAGTACCTCTATCAAGAGCAGCGAGCGTGAAGCATGGGTGGAAAAACAGGTGAAAGAGAAGAATATCGACGTTCTCTTGTGCAATCCGACTTTGGTGGAAACCGGACTTGACCTGCTAGATTTCACGACGATCATCTTCTATCAGGTTGGTTACAACCTCTTTACGCTCCGGCAGGCATCGCGTCGCAGCTGGAGGCTTTCCCAAACGAAAGATGTTACCGTGTATTTCATGTATTATCGGGATACCGTACAGGAGCAGGCATTGTCCCTGATGGCGACGAAGCTCCAGGCGGCGATGGCTATCGAAGGCAAGTTCTCCGAGGAAGGCCTGAACGCGATGAGTAATAATCAGGATGTCCTGACGCAGATCGCGGCATCGGTCGCGGACGGTATTAAGGAAACGGTAGATGCCGAGGTATTCTCTAAAGGGAAGGTGGACAGTACCCAGATACTCCAAAAGGAGGATCATCGGAAAATCCTTATTCCCAAGGCACCGCTTATCGCCAACGCACAGGATCGTTATCTCGAGAAGATCCATAATAGCAAGAAGCGTCACATCCCCCTTAAGGCTGTCGGCACTGGCGAGAAGAACATTATGAAGAACCCGTCGTTGTTGTTCAACGTCGGCTAATTAAAGAAAGGAATGATGAAAATTGGGCAAACCATCCAACGATGCGACGAATGCCTATATCTTTTTCAACTGCGATGAGTGGAAGTCTTTCTCTTCCATGAATATCCGGTACAATGATACGGTATACAAGGGGTCACGCGACTCGCGCCGCTTGCTTTGGCAGAAGATCAAGGACGAGCTCGCGGCAGGGGCGATCCAGATTAACGAGAATGACATGACGAAGGTCAGGGCGGCAATCCTTTCAGGGGATCCTACGGAGGCAAATAGTCTTATTACATACGGCAATATCGTCAAGATGACGATTCTCTAATCTTTCGGGCGTTTGTTTTTATCGGGGCTTTTCTTACAAGCCCCGATTCCTTTTTCCTTAGTAGCGTTTTATTGCCAGTGAACAGGTAATATACAATATGTAAAACGACATTAAGGAAAGGGGAATACAAGCAGATGTTGAAATTGCATCGCATCAGGTACTTTAATGAATTTCTCCGATGTCACGCATCTGGAGAGATACTAATGTACGGCGATTTTTATTATACGAATGATGAAGGAAAGATCATATCCGCCAAGTACTACCATAACACCAAGGAACAAGAGCGGCGCGAGAACTTTGACCAGTCTATTTTGGAGACAGCCCAAAGCCAAAAGGAATATCAGGAAGAGCTAAAACTAGCGGAGCAAGAATATCTGACACAGCAGATGATGGAGGAACCTTTAGAGACGAAAGAAGCGTACAATATGGGACTGGAGGAGAATTCTAATGGCTGAAGAAGGCGGAAATGGATCGGGAGTTCCACTTTTACACCAATGGGATGAAAGATGGGCGAATCATCCATACGGTAGTGGAACTATTACATCTTGTGGTTGTGGTCCAACGGCATTCGCGATGATCGCACGATGGTATGGCGTTGACATATCTCCTGCAGATGCTGCGGATTATGCATCAGACAATGATTTTTATAGTGGAGGCACAAGCTGGGGATTCTATTCAAGCGCAGCTTCACATTGGGGATTCGAAATGAAACAGGCCTCAAGGGCTGAAGTTGAGGACGCATTGAAAAAAGGCTATCCTGCCATAGGTGGTCACGAAGCTGGCATGTTTACATACGGTAGCCATATGATCGTCTATGCAAAGCTTACTTCGGGAGGATTGATTGTCAATGACCCAAACTGTGGCGGCTCGGCAAATGATCGCGGTGATGATTATGTTTACGATTTAAATGATGTTCTCGACGAAAACGAAAGAGGAGGATTCACCGCATTTATTCCTCTTACAGATCATAATGGCGTACTTCCATTACTGAACGATCAGTCGTTGAGTGAATATGGCAGTGGCGGACAAGGAATCCGAATAGTAGAAACTAATCTTACGTTCAAAAATCTTAGTGATCGCCCTGCCACAACTAATATTATCGTTCATCATTCAGGGACGGACGAGGATCAGGATCTCAGTGCCGCCGATATCCATAATATGCACCAAGGGAAAGGCTGGTCAGGCATAGGATACCATTATGTCATCCGGAAGGACGGCACGATAGAGCAAGGGAGACCGGAAGACAAGAAGGGCGCCCACTGCGAAGATGCCGAAATGAATTCCTATTCCATCGGAATACATCTTTCCGGTACATTTAACGGTTCTGTCCAGCCGACCCAGGCACAGGTGGACAGTCTGGTGAATCTGTTGGCACTGATGTGCAAGAAGTACTCCCTCTCCGTGGACAGGGATGTCATCAAAGGACATAGGGAATATTCCAACACGAACTGTCCCGGGGACAATCTTTACAAGGCCTTGGACGAAATCGTAACGAGAGCGAGAGATGTTGATCCAACAAAGTTATCCATAAATAAGGCTAATAATGACCCATCCAAAAGAACCCCGCATTCAGGCGATACCGGCATAAGGGTGGAACATGTCGGCAAGGATACCGTAAGGCTCACCAAGCTTCCGGAAAAGAAAGTGTTCGCCGAGCCGATTTATCCTGATTACGTAACGGTATCCGATACCGTCCCCCAATGGGTGCTGGACCAGGCCATGAAGGCGCAGAAAACGGAGGCCGCTTTTAATACGGGAGAAAGAGTACCTAATGGCGACTCTGGGGACAAGGCTCCCAATGGCATAAATTATTACGAGAATGATATCAAGTTCCTGATGAATGAGCCAAACAACATGACCAGAGAACAAGCTATAGACTTGTTGTCTAAGGAGTCTAAGTACACGAAAGAAGTTACTTGGAATGATGACGGTACGTTTAGCTATGTCGAAAAACCGTCTGAACAAAAAGAGCAAAATACTCCACCTAAACAACAAGAGCAATCAGATACTCCAAAACCAGAAGAGATCAAGGAAAAAGAATAGGGTGATCATATGACAGAAGAAAAAGACGAAGTAGCGACCACGGAAGAAAAAACCACAGAGGAAACTGCTAAGACGAAGCCGACGGAGGGGAATACTACGCAGCAAGGTGCGGCCAAACCGGCACAAAAGATGACCAAAGACATGAATTTTTCCCCGGAATCTCATCCAGGTTGGGGAGCAATCAGCGATGTGGATATAGCTACAGCAGTAGGTATTCAAGACATGCGTGGGGTGATGGGGGATGCCGAGGAGCTGAAGAAGCGACAGCATATCTTAGATCCATCGAAATACAAGAAGGAATATAAAAAACCGAATCCCGGAAAGATGCCGAATAACCAGGATCCATTTCCGGTGGATCTTAAGATTGAAGAGTTTGAGTCCCATTATCCCCCGACAAACATTTATCAGATCACGACCCACGTACATGGCCAGCCTGGGGCGGAAGCAGCTATGAATGTTGGCACCAACGCCGAAAAACGGCTGATAAAGCTGGAAAATAACATGGCGACCATAATGCGATTGCTTTTCCGTATGGGGTCAAGGATGACTATAAATTGTATTTATTACGGAGGACAGACCCCATTTGAGAAATACCGCACGATTCGATGTCTGTGCGACGATCGTATCGGGGACGGACAAAACGTGCAGATAGACCAATGCCTATACTGCACGAGGTACGAGCCTATATTTGGTCAATCCGTCGCCCTGGCTGGGTGACATAGGCCGTTCTGAGACAAGCTCACAGGAGTCTCAGAATGATGAGAACGGAATCAAGCTGGAAAGCCGTAACGCTTCATGAGAAGCAGGCAATCAGAACCGAAGGCTCCGGGAATGAAACCGGACGAGCCCATGGTGACACGGGCCGCGAGCGCAAGAATGACTCGCTCGGTCAGGGGCAACGCGTAGGAGTGAAAAGATATAATCTCCCACGAGGCCGTTCTACGTTGTGAGGAAAAGCCCCCTTGGGACATAGGGGCCACGTAAAAAGTTACGCTGGGCTGCATTGTAATGATGCAGAAGACAGGATAAAAAGCCTGTCGATAACAAGATGCAATGTTATGAAATCATGAATGATCTCGGGGCGAATGTAGCCACCATCTTGGACCACAACCAAATGAGTTATTCCAATATGGCGGAATACATGGATCTCGGGCGTACGGAACGGTTCCACCAAGAAAGTGAAAAAGCGACTTTCGATATCTCTAACGTGAAGTCCAAAGACCCCAGGGACAAAGACTTTTCTGGAGCTTGGGGTCAAGGCATCAAAATGAATTGGGCCTACGTTCCGAAAGAGGACCAAAAATGCCATATCAACTGGCGGCAGTCCATCAACGATGACGGAAGCAATATGAAACGTCTCTCGTCATTCCCTTGCTCGTACGCAAACGGCGGCGGTAACGCGGTCGCGAAGAAGTCGCTGGGCGGCGAGGGAGGTATGATGCCACGGCAAAAAGAGGCAATGGATGCTTTCGACGGTGAGAAGGGGCCGCTCTCGAAGAAAGCCGCGGAACTTATCTCTAACGGCAAGGGTTGCGAGGGACAGAAAGCTGATCTCTTGAATGTTTATCGGGAAGAGGCAGAGAAAGAACGAAAACATAAGGCGACTGAAGCAGGGCTTGATCCATTGCTTATGACGTGTATCGGCTTCGTTACGAACGAAAAAGACTTTGACGCACTTATCGCCAAATATCAAGACCTTAAGGCAAATATAGGTACGGATAATCCAGCGGTATTGGTATCAGCTTACGGGACATCGGAAAAAGTGTTCTTGGGAACAAGGGGTGCCACTAACGACGAAGGAAAACCAGTAGATGGTAACAAACTTCCACAAGATGGTATCCCGAGATTTGACCAGCCTTTCCCGTCTACCAAGAATGACGGATCTGGAAACGGATCTGGATCTGGAAACAGCAGTGGATCAGAAGGCAACTCCGACGAAGAAGATGAAGATAGCAAGGTAAAAGTCAACTGGGCTGATATCGACAGCTGGCTTTGGGCAGAATTCGCGCCACGCTTCGTCAATCGGGCGGAAAAGCTGGGATTCTCTTCCAGGGATATGGACTTGTTTCCTAAAGTATGTTACCTATACTGCGTCGTTATTCCGGAACTCAAGAATTCCAGGTACGATACGGATGAATACGCTTTCCCATTCACGGATGAAGAAATTGCCATTGGGATGAGATATTCCGGAAGGTTCGGCGAACAAAGAGATGGGGGGTCTCGTATACATCGTGGCATCGACATCGGCGCCGACAGGGGCATCAAAATCCATGCTATTGCTGATGGTACGGTAACAGCCGCCGGGGACGGCTGGGGCGAGGCATGCAATGCCGTCAATATCCAACATGCGAACGGTGTTTACTCCAGGTATCTTCACTGTAACGAGGTGCTCGTATCTACGGGGCAACAGGTAACGAAGGGACAAGAAGTTGCCACGGTTGGCGGTACGGGATCTAGTGGCCCCGACACTTATGACGATCATCTTCATTTAGAGATTTGTCATGGGGAGTCTGAGGCGACATACTCGGATGAAGACCCGGCGTCGTTCTTTCCACTGTTTCAGTCGGAAGTTCCTTACGGCGAATGGCTCAAAGCCTCACAGTGAAAGAGCCTATAGTATTCATATACTATTGGGAATATTCAAGTATTTTTCTTAAATTAGAAATATGGCATTAATTTAGAGCGATGGGAACATCGCTCTTTTTTGTTGGCCGCGAAAGACAATTCAAGGATATCAAAATTATTGATGCCCTTTTCGTATGTCTAAAACGTGACTATATCTATACATATGTATTCCATTAGTCACTACTGTAAGTTATGAAATATGGGATAATAAATGTGAAACAGGAGGCGAAATCAAGTGAAAATTCAGCGGGAGAACATTTTCCGGCAGGTCGGCGCGAAAGTGCTGTACTACCGCAAACTGACAGGAATCACCCAGGAGGAACTGGCAAACAGGATAGGGGTACATAGGACCGTGATCAACAAGATAGAGAACGGAAACTACCATGACAATCTCTCATTGAATATGCTGCTAGACATCGCCGAGGCTCTGGAGGTGGAGCCGATGTTGTTCCTGCGTTTCGATGATTTTGAGAGAGCGTTGTGGAGCAGGTGTCCAATGAATATTATCAACGAATCAACGGAATAGCAATATCTGATAAAAGAGGAACATCATGAAAGATGTGACGATTTCGGATAGAGAATGTTATTTTATAGATAAACTTTCAAAGAAAATATATGAAGATTGGACAAACCATGATGCGGATATACTTTTAACATAAAAGGGCAAACAAAGAGATGCTCTAAATTGATATATATACAGAAGGGGAACTTTATGGGATTATTTAAGGCACTCTCTAATTTCTTTCAGGATGAAACAAATAACAAGCAAAACACGGAAAATCTTACTATAACAAGAAACATACCAGCAAAAGAGAGAAGTATAGAAGATGTTATAAATGAATACGGGTTTAAGTATTATCGTTGGGTACCTTGGGAAAAAGATGGACAATCCGCACCTTATTATGAAAAGCATGAATGTACAGTAATTGGTGACTATCTTTTTGTAGGATTTAACCCAAAAAAATTTTTTACTGGTGGATTTGAAAAAATTCTTTCAGCAATAAAAGAAATTATTAATCAAGATGAAGATTTCGATCGGTATTATTGTGTCTGTATCGATATAAGAAAAGATATTTTAACATATTCAGATATTGAAAAAGTATGTGACAAACTTTCACAGCTTGTTCAAAAAATAAAAACAGAGAAAAATGAAAGAAAAATAGAATATGAAGAACAAAAGAAATATGAAAATGATATAATAAGTTTTGAAAAAATTACCTCAATTTTTAGTGAACTCCCAAAGTTAATTTACTTGGATAGTCTATATTATACTTTGCTACATGGATTATCTGATGATGAAAAGGATAAAATATGTGAGGTAATGCAAAATGGACTAAATAATATATCTAGTGGATACTGGGATTTTTATAAAGCCTATCGTAAAAGAAAATTATCTGTATCTTTAGATTCTGTCCCAGCTTTATATCCATTTATTACAAATTTATTTCATATGTCGGATTTTTATGTAGAATATAAGGATCGATTTACATTCTTTTTTTCACTTAGCGATGAGGAAAGGATCCATCGTATTTTTGATTTTATAAAAGAAAAAAATATGGAAAGAATACATGAGTTTTTACAATCTTTGGAACGCGATATAAAATATGCTTATGACGAAAAAGGGAGGAGAAAAACAGATATCAAAAATTTTAAACCAGGGGATATAGTTCTCGGAACCGTAAAAAGAATTAAGGAATTCGGAGCTTTTGTGGATATTGGTGGTATAGATGGGCTAGTTCATGTCTCTGAGATCTCTAATGGCTATGTAAAACATCCGTCGGATGTTCTTCATGAAGGACAAGAAGTTGCTGTTTTTATCAAAAGTATATCATTTGATAGAAAATATTTTTACCTCTCTATAAAAAAAGCATCGTTGAATCTTAAAAATGGAACTATTTTACCAACAGAGCAAAAAGAACAAGACAAAATACAAGTTTCTAATGTTATGAATGCTGTTAAAGAAAAAATATATGATTTTTACATGAGAAGAAGTGTAGCAATAAATGAAGAAATAAATAGAAGAAAAGAAAAAAATATCATGACGAAAGAGGGTTTTGACTATCTAAAGAAATTATGCAAAACTGGAGAATTGAAAGAATTTATAAGTGGATATCATTCTAATAAAGAATACTTTTCTGAACATCCAAAAAAAACGAAAGAATGGAATGCCACAGAAACTATAGGTATAAACAAAAAAGGGGGAATAATATGTATAGTTGTACAGGAAGAAACGGAGGAAGAGAAAAAGTTAAAACTAATTTTAAAAAAACATGAATTTAATCTAATAACTGAAACTTATATGCAAACAAAAACAAAATGTATTTCAACTCCTTATAGAGGACCAAATGTCTACGGTGAAGATGATACCGGTGATTGTACACATTATTATAAAGCCATTGTTACAAGTTACTACGGAGTAAAAGGAAATACGAAAATATTTATAAAGAATTCTCCCATATCTGATCTTGATTTTGAGCAGATAGAATCAGAATTTGTAAAGAAAATTCAAGGACAAAAGTGAAAATAAATAGTAGAAAGAGTGGTTACGTGGCACCACAAATAAATAAAGCAAAAGAAGATTGGAATAGAATAAAAAGAGATATCATTGTTCCTAATGGAGCAAAAAGAAAGAAAACTCTAGGAGCGGCTGGTACAGGGAAACTCGTATCGTAGAAATACTTATCTTACTAATTACACTAAAATAAGGAGGGTTAAATATGGATTTAGTAAATGATAGTTATGAAATCGAGCTCATGGAGGAAGAGCTTGACGAATATCATAACAAATTAAAGCAAAGAAGAAAAATCGTTCGTCAAAAGTTAAAAGAATTGATGGGTAATGAATTTTTTCTTCATCAATATCATACATGGGATGTACAGAAAGATTTTTCTTGTTTTCTTGGTAATGTTATTAACCACGTGTGTCACGGGAGTATTAGACCACCTGGAGAACTTGACAGCGATTTACATTATGCAAGCATGCCAGAAAAAGCAATGGCCTATATATTGCAACAGCCTATGGAGGTATGGAAGGAGTTTGATACGATAATGGATGACACTTTTATTCAACAATGTATTGACACAGACGACATAGAGGATACTATAAAAAATGAAAAGGATTTATTGTTGGCTATAGGGACACTTGTTGTTGCTGGGTATAAAGATAAAAAATGGAATTACTATATTGAAGAAGACATTAATGTAGGGCATCTTATTGAAATACTAGAAAAAAGATATTATGAATTATTCAATCGGCAAGCAGAAGAAAAACCAAAGGGAAAACAAAAAGAAGAAAGTTATTCACCCGCTCTTCCAGAAAACGAAATTCCTTTCTAAGTAAATAGTTATATAAAGAATAAAGGAAATGATGTTTTTAATTTCATCATTTCCTTTATTCTTTATATAAACCTAATTTTCTTTTTAGCTAATAAGCAGGAAAAAATATTCATACATATAATCAACAACAATACAATTTATATTTTTATTTTTTCAAGCTAATTTTTTAACCCATCCCAAAGCAATAACCATTCGGTATAATACAAATGGGATGATGTCGTTTGGCATCATCCCATCTATGTTTACCTTGTTGACAATGCTTGTCCAATACTGAAATTGTTACGTCCGTGGTCTTTTACGTAGATTAAGGCTTTTTCTGCTACCTTAAAGAGTGTGTGATAATCCAATCCATGGAGAGGCGCTACGGCGACTCCTACACTAGCCGTAATGCCTGCCAGAATTCCATCTATCCTGAGATTCCTAGCGGCCTGCAGCATATCGTTGGCTTTTCTTTGGATAGTTTCTCCGGTCAAGGTACCGGTCATCATAACTACGAATTCATTGTCACCGAATCTTCCCACGCAGTCGCTTTCACGGCAAAGGAGTTTTAATTGTAGTGCGTATTCGATGAGAACCTTGTTAGAAAACTCGTCGCCGCGGGTTTCGTTGACTTCCTTGAAATGATCGAGATTAACGGCGTAAAGTACGGCCTGTCTTCCTTCCGGAAGCTTCTTGCACGTCTCCGTACAGATGCGTTCCATAGCATCTTTGTTGCACAGGCCAGTCAGTTCATCGAGCTCCAGCTCCTCGTGAGCTATATTATTGTCGGCGCGAAGCTTGGCGATTCCCTTGAGAGCCTTCGACAATTCCGCATTCTTTTCCCGCAAGGCGATGTTTTGTCGTTCTCTTTCTTCGGACATCTTGCTGATGCTGTCCATGGACTTTTTGAGCCTGGTCGTCATATCATTGAAGCATTCAGCCAGGTATTCAATTTCATCTCCCGTATGAATATCGATCTTTTTATTCAGATTTCCTTCTGAAATCTCACAGACACTGTCGGCCAAAACGCGTATTGGCTCAACGAAGTGTTTTGATATGACTTTGCCAACAATCAGTATTACCCATATGGCAAATATAGTGATTGCTATGTTTATGATAATAATAGATTGGACATGGGAATTCAATTCCTGGACATTTTCTTCCGCCAGCTTAAGGATGCCGTCATTGTTCATGACTATAGGTGCCATGACATCCTTTTTGGCGGTCACGACCCCGATGCTCCATCCGGCATGCTGGATAGGAGCGTATGCCATGT
>Ga0310695_10003405_pt1 | contig 31262 bp, 14 predicted proteins | sample RumenRJG_04DNA_FD_203882 | JGI IMG/M metagenome (GOLD analysis project Ga0310695, IMG submission 203882) | Bovine rumen microbial communities from Lethbridge, Alberta, Canada - RJG_04 (v2) (version 2) | ecosystem: Host-associated > Mammals > Digestive system > Stomach > Rumen | place: Canada...
CCCGCATGCGGATCATCGAGATGCACCGTCACGTCGCCTACGTTCCATTCATGCGGGAAGGAGGAAGTTTGAAAGTCTGCATATACGAAGGTTTGAAAGTCTTGCGGTGTCACGGTACGGCGAACCACCACAGAGTTCAGAGTTGCTCCGTCCGAGAGCGAGAACGGCACCTGCGCGCCGCAGTCAATGGCGTAGAGCATATCCGAGCTGCCGTCCGCCATCACGGGCAGAAAGCCAACATCTATGCACACAGGCCGTCTGCCGTCCTGCAAGGCGACATTGAGCCTGACGAGGCGGCGGTTTGGATCGGACGCCCGCTGCATCACCCAAGCGGCATAGCCACCTGCCAATACGATCTCCGCTGCGTAGCTTGGGAAAGCCACTGCCGCCCACGCCTCGCTCTGGTTCCACGCAGGTGTGGCAAGTGGCGTCTCAGGCTCTGGATCAATCGTGTTGGGTAGTCCATCAAAGTCTAGGTCAAGCGGATGCACTCTTGAATATCCAACCGTACGGTCATCGTAGCGGTATTCGAAACTGCCGTTCGCAAACAGCTCCGCCTGGAAGTTGGTTGGACAGTTCGCGTCGCGCGCGTATGTCGCATTCTGCCATGTGAGCACAAGCGAGTTGTTCGTGGTGATCCCGTACCAGAACACAGACTCGTTAGTCGTTAGCGTGGCTGAACCCTCGTATGGCACGGAGTTTGACGGTATCAGATGCCAGTTGCATTCTGGCACAAGCGAAACCTTGTCAGAGAACAACGCGGGGAAGTAGTTGGCCATTACGTTCGGCATGAACTCGCACCACGCGAGGACGGTGATCCCGTTCATCGTGCCGTCCTTCCACGGTAACGTCCACCCAACGGGATTGATCCGCATTGAGTCGTCATACGCGCCGCTCAAACGCCAGTCGACGTTGGTGACAACGCCTTCGAACGGAGGCGTCAACGCCGCGCCGTCCGCCGTGTACACCACACGCCAGCCGTTGCTCACGTCTTCGTCTGTGATCTGGTAGGGCCCGCTCACCGAGCGGGCCGCAATGCCCTGCGATTGATGCACTATTGACGCGCCATTGCGGTCGCCTCGGCGAGGCGACCCTACCGTATTCGGTGGATCATTGGTGTACTTGGCGAAGCCACTGTACACTCCCATTGCCGCCATCGCGCCCAGCAGCAGCGCCAATACAAGGTTGCGACACTTCACAAGCCACGCGAGCGCACGAACGCGATTCCACACGAACCACGCCACTGCGACCACCACGCACGCACCCAGCAGTGCAAGCAGCACACCGGGCGTAACAGGGCGGAAAATCTCTCTCAACGCTTCCATCTCGTCACCTGAAGAAGAACGTCGTGCCGTCGGCCGATGTGGCCACGCTGAAGGTCTCGCCAAGAATGCCCTTGCCGCATCCTCGCAGGCGCACCATGTTCCACGCCGGATCGTGCAGCCACGACGGCGGCGCGGCGGAGAGCGTCGTGAAGACTGGCGAGCCATCCACGGAGGCCGCCAGCGACTCTATCGCGCCGACCGGCGAGAGGCGCATCTTCCACGAAAGCGCAGTCTCGGAACCGTCGGCGGCCATCGGGAGGTCAACGGACGATTCCGAATCGGGGCATTGCCGCACGAACCATCTGCCGCAGCGCCACCCCACCGCAAGCCGCCTCTCGCCGGGCGACAGTTCGCCGTCGCCGTCGAGATCAGTGCCAAACACCGCCTCCACGCAGTTGGACGGCGTGGCGGCGAAGGCCAGCGAGAACGACACACGCCTCGTCGCCATGTCCACGGACGGCATCGGCATGTTCGTCACCACCTCCGTGTCGGCGAACGTGGAGACCGGCAACGGCGGCATCGTCGCCTTGCGCGCAAACGCGGCAAAGGCAACTGCGATGAGCAAAATGGTGATGTGTCCTTTGATGGGCATGGAGACATTATAGCATTTCATTTGAGCCTCGTGTGATTAATTCAATTGTGAAAGTGTATTTGTCTTTTCTCTGTTGCGACAGCAACTGCACCTTGTGCAAGTTCCCGCCTATGCGGCCCTGCACCTTTCCATAAAGGTGTTCAGGAATTCCTTGTTCGTACCGGACAACTTTCCTCCGTGCCGTTGAATGAACGCGTACAGGTCCTCCACTTGAGAGTATGGGAGGAAAAAAGGTTCTATCAACGCAAACTGGTCAGGCTGTGACCGTTGCATTACCAGATCTCTGTCCTCGTCTGGCGCGACAATGACATACCGGGTGTTTAGATGCTCGGCTCGGTTTCGGAATGACAGCATTCTGTTCAATCCACTGGTCACGCCGGTCGTGTGTTCCACTTCAAAGGCATACGGCAGCCCGCCATTGAAGAACATGCAGTCTATGTGATTGGCAACCGCGATGGCGTCCGGAAAGCCGGAGAGCGTCCGCTCATCTCCTAAACTCTTTACGATGAACGGATATTCCATAATCACCTTGCCGTTGTATTTTATGCCATGATCTTCGACTGCAAGCCATGTCCGCATGCCCATGGCCCTTGCGATCTCAGCAAGGCAGACCTGTATCTGGGAATGTCTTCTTGCAATCGCAACATCTACTCCATCCTGACGTCGAGACGGCACAACGTCGTAACTTGTCTCTATGGCGGGTATTTCGCTAATGACAAAATCGTCGCCAAGGGGCATTTCCACGACCTGCCCGATCTCATGCGGAAGATTGTCCTTGAACATTATATGCTTATGCCCCCTCTTGATCTTTACGCAGTCACCAATGGACTCCTGCCGCCCCGGATGGCACGTGTATATCTCGGGAGTGTAAGCAAGGAGTGCCTCAAGAACGGAGCGCGTGTTGTAGCTGCCGGCGAGTATTCTGTCCAGATTGATTGGGAGACCCGTGTTCAGCGCATTTGCCGCACGCCACAGCATTTGCGGACTCATGCTCTCGACTCTTCCGAACACGCCTCCAACATTCCGGCGCTGAAACAAGACCGGCCCTTCGGGCATCACCACCTGGACGATCTTGATTTCCCCATGCGTAGAGGGATTCAGATATCCGTAGAGCCGTTGCCTGTCAAGAGCATCAACCGCCCTGCAGATGTCGCTAGCCGTGAACTTTCGTGCCATCAGACAATATCTCCTGTAGAAACTTCTTCAAGGTCAGCGCGACTCCTCTTGCCGCCAGATAGGGAACGCCGTTGCCAATCGTCTTGAACTTTGCAGACAACGGGATGTCCTGCGGCAACGAAAAGCTCTTGGGAAGCGACTGTATCGCCAACGTTTCCGCCACAGACATTCTGCGCGCCTTGTAGGGATGAAGATGAACTTCATTGTTTCCATAGCAGGCAGTGGGCGAATACCGCCATCTATGTACTCTCTTGTAGCACTTTTTGGAATCGTCTCCCTCCGCATAAATGCGCATCTTAACAAGCCCAGCCCGTGGCACAAAGAAGTCTTTCGCATTGGGATGGTTCTCCACGTCGTTCCTGTCAAACCAGTATTGAACGGTAAGCGGTTTGATGATACCTCTTGGAGCATCACGCTTGCCATTCTCCATAAATCTGTCTGTCGTCGGCCATCCGGCACTTCGAATCTTCTCCATCGGATAACGGACGAAATCATTCCACGGGAAATCGGACAATTCGTGTTTGCCTTTCTCGATATGACTACGACAAAGGGACTCTTTGACTCCCACGAGCATTACCCGCTGCCGGTCCTGAGCAGCGCCATATTCCATGGCATTTACAAGACGGAAGGACGTGGCATATCCCGCGTCATGAAGCCGATCCGTCATTTTGCCAAAGAACTCTCTGTGTCTTGCCGTGCTGACCAGCCCTTTCACATTCTCCAGTACAAAGAAGTCCGGTTCCTGAACACAGATCAAGTCAACATAGACGCGAGTCAGCACGCCTCTTCTCCCCAACTCGCCCTGCGCATTGGCGTTGGCCACCGAAAAATCAGGACAAGGCGGGCCGCCGATGAATCCCACCAGTTTCACGTCTTTTCTTGCGCTGCTGATCTTGCAGGTCAAATCCGCCACCTTGGATTCGTCGTTCAAATAAGAGCAGACATCACCTTCTTGCATGCCAAAGACAGGCATCGGCCGCTTCATTTGCGCTCGCGAATACCGATAGACCGACGCAAAGTTTGAATCCAGTTCATTCGCAAGATACGATCTGAATCCCGCGTCTTCAAATCCAAGATCCAGAAATCCCGCACCCGTGAAGAACGAGAATATGCCAAATTCCGTGCCATTTCTTCCTATGATCTTATTTGCCATAGTCTATCCTCATATTCGCCTTGCCGAATCCACCATCCGTTCCTTCTGCCTCACAATTGCATTTCCCTCGCTTTCACCCTCCGCACTTGCCGCAGGGTGTGCCCTCGGTCTTTCGGCAGGGGTAGCCGCGCGTCTTGCGGTAGTTCTCGCAGCCGCGGTTGTGACGTACATCCGAATTGACGGAAAGCCAATAGCCGGTGTCGGGCCACTGGTCGCACACGGGCGCTGGCGCGCGGCTACCGACGGGCATCGCCCTGCCTGCCCTGTATTCCACGCGGTTGCTGGAAAAATACCCTTCGGGCACTTTCACACTTGTGTTTGGCGTCACTTCGACGTTAGCATGGGAAACCGCACGGTCTGAATGCCTGAACTGCTCCGGCCGAATTGGATTCTTGTCTGCCCAGAGGCCTTTCTTCGCGGTGCGGGCTTCGGATTCCGCACGCGCGTAGGCGGGCGTTGAGTCGAAGCGCTTGTAGTGCCATGCAAAGCCCGCCTTGAGCATTTCGAGGTTGACGTCCCTGTCGTTGAGATAGACGACTCCAAGGATGCGCCCATACTTGTCGCGGCTCTTCCACTTCACGCGCACGTTGCGACCAACCACGAGACTGGAGAGATGGTTCTTGGCTGCATTGCCGAAGGCCTGCCCGCTCTCGGGTGCGTCAATGCCGTGAAGGCGTATCTTGTGCTCTACGGCGGGGGCGCTATCGCTACGCTGGATTCCGCCAACGAGCACACCATCGCGGCGACGATTTGCGGACGCGACGGAGCGCGTCCCTCCCGGTGCGGCAAGAACGGTTATCGTGTCACCGTCGGCAACACGAACCACACGCCCGGCAATCTCCTCTGCAAAGAGCGTCGGTGCAAGCATCAGGCACAATGCCAGAATCTTGTTGAATACCATCTCGTCTCCTTCATTGCGGCGGCGTGGGGACACGCCGCCCTACCGCTGCGGCATCTCATGCCGCCACGTAGGAGACGATTTGAGGGGAAAGCGAGGCAATAAAAATGCGTGCCTCGTCTATCTCCCACGAAGAGAGGCCTTGGCGTGCCCGAATACGAAGGAGACAACAAGGACACGCAAGACGGCACAAACCGTCTGCGCGACCTCGTCAAATTTCGCTCGTATTCTTGAAACCGCCAAGTTCCTCTTCGAACGTCGTTTGCGTGTCGGCGCAAAATAGCCGATTCACCGAGAACGGGATTTCTCCCCCGTCACGGCTAGTCCATGCGGGCAACTGCGCCGCACGAACGCGAATAGTATATCATATCTGCACGACATCGCGGGGACGAAATATTAGAGATTTTCATTGATGACGCAACAAGCGCCACCATTGGCACTGTACGCCACGCGCAAAATTTGATAAACTACGGCCATGGCTTCAATTGAAAACAGTAGGCGCTCAAAAGTCGTGCGGATCGTTGTGAATGGCTCCGTGCCGGCGGCGTTCGGCGTCACGCGCGCGGAGATCAAGGCCGCGTCGGAGTTCTTCGCTGAACGCTCGCGCGCGCGCGTTGGCGGCGTATGGCACGAGGTGACGGTGCATCTCGTGCGCGACGAGGCGTCTGACGCGATGCACCGCGCGATCATGGGCGTTCCCGGCGCCACCGACGTCATCACCCAGGCGTACGACGCAATCCCTCCCGAGACGCCAGGCCTCTTCGGCGAGCTCTTCGTGAACACCGACCAGGCGCTTCGCGCCGCTCCTTCCCGGCGCGGCTGGTCGCCCGCCAAGGAGCTTCTGCTCTACATCGCCCATGGCATGGACCATCTTTCCGGCGCCGATGACCACTCGGAGCGCGGCTATCTCGCCATGCGCCGCCGCGAGCTCACCTGGCTGCGCAGCCTCAACGCATAGTCCCGCACGCCGCTACGGACGTGTTGGAGCAGGCGGGAGGTCGGTGGCGAACCCTACGATGGCGATGCCGTGGCGGTTCGCGAAGGCGATCACCTCTTCTCTGTCGAGCAGCATCAGCCTCTGCGCCTGGAACGCGAGCGCGCTCACGCCGGCCTTCTTCATCACCTTGAGAGTCTTGAGCCCAACCACGGGAATGTCAAAGCGCATGTCATGGCCCTCGCGCGCGCCCTTCACGAGCACCGCGCCCTTGCCGCCCAGGCGGCCACCGCGCTTGATCGCCGCATTCGTGCCCTCGAAGGCCTCGACCGCGAGCACCATGCCGTCCTTCACCAGCACCGTCTGGCCCACGTCGTGGCGGCCCATGTCGCGCATCACCTCGGCGCCGTGGCGGATGTCGGCCGCCTCGCGCTCATCTGGCGCGCGCGTCGTCAGCACGCCCTCGCCGGGCAGATGGCGTTCCATGTACGAAGAGGCGGGAAACACCTTGACTCCGGCCTTCTCGAACTCGAACGCGAGCTTGCCGTAAACAGTGTGGGCAGTCTTGAACGGCAACGACGCGAGCCACGCCTTCGTCTCGGCGTCGAAGCGGCTGCGGAAGAGCGAAAGCGGGTTGATCTGGCCGGCGAACACGCATCCGTCGTATCCCTGCGCCGCGACCCAGCGCAACCCCGCCGCGATCTCGCCGATGCCGATCGTGTGCACATGGTCGGCGGCCTTGATTGTGGCGCGCTCGGTGGAACCGCGCACGGCCAGCACGTCGCACGTCTTCACGCCGGCCGCGCGCGCGCCTTCAACCACGAGCCGGGGATATGCCCCCGCGCCCGTTATGACGATCATTCTGCTAACTTGCATATGGGTAGATTATGCCAAATCGCACGCCGCGCCGCAAGGCTAAAAAACGCAATTTTATCGGAGGAAGATCACTGTGCCATCCTGCTTCACAGTCAGCACAAGATTGCCGTTGACAACATCCACGCGTCCCACCCAGTCAGGCGGATCGACGAGGTTCACGGTCTTGCCGGTGAAGTCGAGCCCGCTAGTGAGCACGTATTCACCTCTCGGCTCCACATCGGCTGCGGCTGTCAACTTGACGTTCACCACGCCACCCGAAGTCATTGCCCCGCCTTCCACGATGCCGAGAACAGGCGCCGTGGCTCCATCAGTGAAGTTGAACGCAAGCGCCGCGCCTTCCGCAATTGCAAGATCGCCGTTGAGCGTGACCGTGCCAGATTCGGCGACCTCGAGCGTCGCCCGGTTCACCAGCGCCACCGGACCCTTCCCGGGGCAGCATCCGGGCTTCACTTTCGCAGTGGCCGAATCCTGCACCGTCAGTCCGCCCGCGAAGATGTAGCCCTGCGACGTATTTGCGAACACAAAACTTCCGATGCCCTTCACGTTCACATTGAACTTCTCCGCCGACGCCGCGTTTGCGGCGCCAATGGACGCCTCGCTGGTGATCGTGCGGGCGATGGTGGCGTCATAGTGGTCCGTGGTGTCGAATGTGAGCGTGCTCTGCCCGGTGCTGTTGTGCTTGAAGAACGCGAAACTGGCGGTGGTGGTGTTGCCGGGATAGTCGGCGCCCATCGTCCAGTCGGCACACGATCCGATTTCGTGCGAACCGGTGTTCGCAACGCGCACGTATCCGTTTCCGCGCAGAACGCCGCCCGCCCCGATCACCGTCTTGCCGTTGCCGAGCGGCACGATGCATCCGGCCCTGTCGGGCCTGATGCTGTTCACGATGAACCTTGCACCGGCGCCATCGTCATGGACGGTATAGTGCGTGACCGTGACGTCCTTGTTGTCGCCCGCAACGGAGAATTCGCCGGCCACCTTGAACTCGCCGTCAAGCGTGCCAAGAAGCCTGGCGTCGGTTCCCCTGCCGATCTTGGCGTTAAAGACCTCGGCCCTTCCGCCTGCGTCAACGTGGAAGTCGCCGTTATGCTTGTAGAACGTGCCGTTGGGAAGCAGATACACGCCGTCGCTCTTCACGGTCGTGCCGCCGATCTCCACGTAGTCTCCCGAGATGGTCAAGGTGTAGGTGCCGTGAATATCGGTCGCACGTGCGAGCTTCTCGCCGACTGCCCCGCCTGTGAACTTGATGGCGCCCGGACTCTGCAGCACGTCGACGTCGCCGGAGAATCTCACGGCGTTTTCGAACTCGACCTGGCTTGCGGAGCTGTTCGCCACCGATGCGATGCCCGACATCGCCATGCCCGAGATGGTCACCGGCGCTGTGTTCGCCGGGAACTTGATTCTCGTGGCGGCGAACGCGCTGCCGCTCGGGTTTTCGAGCATGGCGTCCGTCGCGCTGCCGATCACCGCCGTTCCGCTCGCCGGCACTTCCGCCGGGAACCATTTGGCGCCGTCGTTCAAGCTGCCGCTTGCGCCGCCGATCCACACATGATCGTCGGCGTTAGCGCATACGCACCATATTTCCGTCTTCTGACCGTTCATGAAGAAGCGAAGGTTTCCGGCGGGCAATGTCGCCGTCGAGAGCACGTCGTCCGCGAATGCGCCGCCTCCCGTGACTGCAATGACCTTATAGAGACCGGACGCGACTCCCTGGGGTGCAGAGAACACGAGGTTCGCGCCAGGAATTGCGGCAGGAACCACGAGCGTCGTGCCGACTTCTACCGTGGTCTTGCCCGAGTAGGCGGGCGCTACGTTGAGCGTCACCGTGCCGCCGCCTTTGTAGGCCATGCCGCCCGTGCCGGCCATGGCTTCGCCGATGATGGCGCTCTTGCCGCCTGCGTCAATCACGCCGCCGCCCGTCGCAACCACCACGTCCAGCTTGGCGTGCGCCGCGATGAGCGTTCCATCGGCAGATGCCTTGAGCGTGCCGTCGTTGAACGTCAGCGTGCTGTTCGCCTTGCCATAGACGCTGGCGCTCTGCCCATGGCGCACCACCCTGGTGATCAACATGCCGCCGTTTGATATGTTGATCGCGCAGTCCTCGCCAACCTCATTGTCGGCGCCATAGCATAATATCAGATCACCGTCTGCTGCAAACACCGTTCCTCCGGCGATGTCGAGCGTACCCGACGCATTCCCGCCAACGACGATGCTGCCAGCAGAGCCGTATGTGCCGCCGGTCTTGACGGCCATCACGCTTCGGAATCCAGGACGGCCCAGACTTCCTATGTCCATGTATCCTCCGCCGGAAGATGCAGTGTTTGTGACAGTGCCGCCGGAAATCTCGAAGTAGGTTTCGCCGCTGTCGCTCTCGGCGTTGTAGCCAAGGCGGATGTATCTATCCATCCTCAGCGTTCCGCCGCGGTGGTAGAACCTAGTCGTCGCGTTCTTGGCCTCCGAGAAGACCACGTTCCATGTGACGTCCCAGTCGCCGCCGTCTTTGTAAAGCTCTGTCGTCCCGCCAGCAATGCCGCCGACATAGAGGTTGGCCACCGACGACGCGAACGTGGCGCCGTTCTCGAACTTCAGCACAGCTGTCTTCGCGGCGTCAGCGCCCAGCACGATCTTAGACCATTCAGCCAGCACGCCGGATCCAGAGAGAACGAGCGTCCCCTCGTCCACGGTCGTCTGGTCCGCCGTGCGGCTTGTGCCAATCAAAAGCGTTCCAGGACCGCTTTTTGTCAGCTGCCCGGCAACAGGCGCGGCCACAGAGGCCGTAACTCCGTTAGAGACCGTGATTTCCCCGGCAACGGAAAGCGTGCCCCCGCCCGCAAGAATCGCACCGTCAGCGCCAAAGGTCACACTCGCCGCCGCGACTGCGGAATCCACGGTTGCTGAGTCGTTGGCGTTCGCAAACACCGCCGCCGTAGAATCGTACCAGTTGCCTGCCGTTCCGTTCTTCGTCCACTTTCCGGCAGCGGTCCACGATGCGCCAGCGCTGCCGCCGTTCCACACATATTCGCCCGCGAGCGTGTCGGACACCACGACCTTAGCGCCGTTCTCCGCCAGCACAAGCGCGTAGCGGTTGCCGTCGTTGCCGGAAAGGACGATGGCGTCAACTTCAGCCTGCGTGAACGCACTACCGCCATCGGTGATCTCAAAGACTGTCGCGCCGTCGGGAACTCCGGTGGAAGGAATTGCAACGACGATTCCGTGCGCCGCGACGGCGGCCTTCGCCGCGGCCGTCAGAGCAAGGGTCGTTCCAGCCTCAACCGTCGTGACGCCCGTCCAGTTCGCGGCGCCGGTGAACGTGACGGTTCCTCCGCCTGCGAACGTCACCTTGCCAGCTTCGCCCGACACGTCGTCTATGTCTTCGCCTATCGTGACGGCGCATCCGCTTGAATCGAATGTGGCGCCTGCGGCGCCGGCGTACACATGAAGAGCCGCATGGGCCAGAAGAAAAGAGGCGTTGGAGGCATAGGCCTTCAGAGTTCCTCCGTTCAGCGTCAGCGTTCCGCCGTTTGTGCCGGGATTCGTCTGCTGCAGCGCGCCCACTGTCAGAACTCCGCCATCAGTGACGTTCACGGCCGCCTCTTTCGATCCGGCGTTGTAGCATAACAGCACCGTGTTCCATATCGTCACCGTTCCTCCGGCGACATTGAGTACGCCGGATGCTCCGGAGTCCTGTCCGATCGTGAAGTTTCCATTGGAACTTTCAAGATTATCGTACGAGGCGCCTGTCCCGATCGTCACCGTTCCCGTGCCATTGGCGCCCACGCCAATTCGCGAATAGCTGCTCGTGCCCTTCAATGCGCCGCCGTTCATCGTAAGCGTTCCGGCATTTTTGTTGCCCATCTGGAAATAGGAAAACCTGTACGTGCCGCTTTCGATCTGGAGTTCCGCGCCGTTGTTTATGTTGAGCTGCGCCGTGGAGCTGACCCCGTTGCCGTCATTCTGCGCGGCAAAGACCAAAGGTCTGCCGGCATAATCGATGTTCACCGATCCCGTCAACGACGTAGTGGTCCTGAAAGTTACCCTGTAGTCCCAGCCTTGAGCGAACTGAAGTCTCACCGTGGAGAAGTTGTGGTTGTTCTTCGCAAGGTCGGTATTGGCTCCGGACTGGAACCAGCATCCCTTGTCGTCGAAGAAGCTCGTCTCGCCTGCGCCTTTGCCAACCCAGTCCCAGTAGTCGGCCTGTGCCGAGAAAGCGGCGCCGAGCATGACTGCAAGTGTCGCAACTGCCAAGCCTCTTGTGAACCTGCGCATTTCCGTTCTCCTTTCAGGCGTGCTGCTTCCCAAAGATTCAGCACAGCCCTTTTTAATTGCTCCGATTTTCCATTGAAACTTTATTAGAGTTTACCATATTTGCATGGCCAGACACAATGGAAAACTTGTTGCCATGTTCTCGGAACTGTGGCGCAGCTTTATGCGCACGAACGAAGGCAGACTCTGCGACGCTTGATTCACTCTTCGATGGCGATCTCGGCAAGAGAGGCAAATTCGCGTCCGTTGTGTTCGGCAAGGCCGGTGAAGCGCCAGAAACGAACGGGGACAGTCCCCGAAAGCGCAAACGTCTGCGCGGCGCGCGTTGCCTTCAGTTCGCCCGCGAACACTTCGCGCCACGCCTTGCCGTCCTCCGAGACCTCGAAACGGAAGCCCTTCACGTTCCCGTTCACCCCGTTCTGCCGCTGCCAGATCGTCACGCCCTTCGCCTTCGCGACGCGTCCAAGGTCAACCGTCACCGCGTGCGGGTACTTCGTGAGCGTCACGCCGTACTGCGAGTGCCAGATGGTCGAGAGGTCGCCGTCCACAAGATGGTCTGCATCGCCTTCGCCCGGCTCCGCCGAAGTGCACGCGACAATCGTCGGCACGATGTCCTCACCCGTCCGCACGTCTGGCGGCAGTTCGGCAGGAGGTAGCATCGGAAACTTCTTGCTTCCCCTGTTCGGAATCCCGATCATGAAATCAAGCTTGAACGTCTTGTTGTTGCGAATGATGTCCCGCCCGAGCGGACCAGGACCGCACGACGCACCGCCAAGCCCGCGTACCGCCGCGTAGATGCCGAGTTCCGTCTTCGTGGCCTCGGGCAGCTCCTGCGGATGCATCGTTTTCACAAGTTCCGTCGGGGAATACGGGATCGCCGCGAACGAAAAAGGCTCATTGAGCGACGTCACGGCAAATCCATGGTAATTCGTGTTCGACGATCCTACCGCGACCACATACGTGTCCTCTCTGTTGCCCATGTCCTGCGGCTTCGCGTATCCCTCGACCATTTCGGCAACCGAGCGTCTCCAGAAGCTCTGCATCGCGCCGCTTTTCCTGTCCGGATAGTTCTCGAACGGGCCGGCACCAGCCCATGCCACCTTGTCAAGGCGCTTGTCGAGCGTGAAACGGTAGCCGATTCGCGCCAGTTCCATCACGCGACCGCGCGAACGGATCTCCGACTGGCAGGCAACCTTGCCGTCGGCGAACACCGTCCACTTCTGCGCAACGACGAAATGCGGGTCGTGCTTTGCGACAGGACCTAGCGGAACGATCTCGCACGGCTTTCCGTTGTTGCCGCCAAAGCCGACGATACGCTCCTTCTGCTTTCCACGGACGTCCGCGACGACTGTGAAGGATTTCGAGCCGTCGGGATTAGTCGCCACCTCGGAAATCGACGTGGCCTTCTGGACGAGCTCGCGCAATCCCGCCTGCGCCCACCTGCCGCCAAGCCCGACCTCGTTTGAACTCGGCGCGCGGAACGCATCGACCGTCATGGGCGCAAGAAGATACTCATTGCCGTCTTTTACGTAGGAGACAAGCGCGCCAGTTTCGCGGCAGAAGCGGACCGTTATGTTTGTGGCGCTGAAGACGAGCGACTTTTCGTCCGAAGCGTCCTTGACCTCGCCCTTGACCGAAAGCAGCTCGCGCTGAGAGAGAATCTTTGTGTTTATGAATTCGGCGTCGGCGACGAAGTGGCCTTTTTTGAGGATGCCCTCGTCTCGCGTCAGTGCAATGCCTACGGCACGGCCGATTCTCTCATCGCCAGTGGGTCCGAGGCTTGGCGGCAGGTCGAACGTCTGTGAGCCTCGCGGCGGCATCGAGAGCTCTTCTTGAAAACCTTCCGTGACTAACTTGTACCCCTCGCCGCTCCTAAAGTAGTTGAGGTTCTTTACAGTCACCTTTCTGCCATCGTCCGAAAACTTGATGTCGAACGGCTGGAAGACGTGCTTGACCTCGTAGTAGCCGGGCTCTGGACGGCGATCGGAGAGAATGACGCCGTTCATCACGAACTGCCCGTCGTTCGGCTTGTCGCCGAAATCGCCGCCGTAGGCGAGAATCATCTTGCCGTCCTTGTTCTTCTTCCAAAGCCCTTGATCAACCCAGTCCCAGATCGCCGCGCCGAGGATCACGTCCGACGACTCGATCGCGTCCTGGTAGTCCTTCAGATTGCCCATCGCGTTGCACATGTTGTGCGCGTACTCGGAAATGTAGAACGGCTTCTTCGCCTTGCTGTCGTTCGCCTTCCACACGGTCCAGTCGACGCCCGGATACTGGTTGGAATCGACGTCCGCCACGGAGTTGTCGCGCTCGTATTGGATCGGACGCGAAGGATCCATCTTCTTTATCGCGGCGGACGCGGCGGCGAAGTTCTCGCCCGGCCCCGCCTCGTTGCCGAGACTCCAGAACACGACGGACGGATGGTTGCGGTTGCGGCGCACCATGTCGAGATTGCGCGCGACGGTCGCCTTCTCCCACTCCTTGCGGTGCGAGAGCGACGCTTCGCCGTAGTAGTAGCCGTGCGACTCCACGTTCGCCTCGTCGAGCACGTAGATGCCGTATATGTCGCAAAGGTAGTAGAAGTAGTCGTCCTGCGGATAGTGCGAATTGCGCACGTGGTTGACGTTCGCCTCCTTCATGAGGCGGATATCCTGAAGCTGCCTCTCGCGCGGCACGTAGTGCCCATAAATCGGGTCACTCTCGTGCCTGTTCACGCCGCGGAACTTGATCTTCTTGCCGTTGAAGTAGTAGCGCCCGTCGCGCACCTCGGAAGTGCGGAAGCCGACTAGGCATGAGACGTATTCGTGACTCGTGGCTCGTGGCTCGTGGTTCGTGGTTCGTGACTCGTCTCTTGTCTCGCATCTCTCGTCCCTGGCATACAAAACCAGCTTGTAACAGTTCGGCTCTTCGGCACTCCAGAGCTTCGGACTTGTCACAACAGTAACATTCTTTATGCCAAGCGTCAATGAACAATCAATGGGATTGTCGTCCATGTCAAAAAGACCAGTAAACCCATAGGAAGCGCCCAAAGACGTAATGTCGAACTTGATATCCAACGCCCAATCTCCCTTCATGTTGTTCTTATCGACTGGACGGGGCGTGACGGTGAAATCTCTGATGCGTGTCTTCGGGCGCGCGAGAAGCCACGTTGATCGGGCGATGCCGGAGAGACGGAACATGTCCTGGTCTTCGAGATACGATCCATCGGAGTAGCGATAGACCTCCAGCGCGACGATGTTCTTGCCGGGTCTAACAAACTTCGTGACGTTGAACTCGGCGGGGTTGCGCGAATCCTTAGAAAAGCCGACGTACTCGCCGTTGACCCAGAGGTAGAAGAACGAATCGACGGCGTCGAACTTGAGGAAGATTTCCTGTCCATTCCATTTCTCCGGCACGTCGAAGTCGCGGCGGTAGGAGCCGACGGGATTGCGCGCTGCGTAGGAGGTCCAGTCCTTCGGCGGCTCGCCCATGACGTCCGGCTGGTCGCGCTTGAAGGGATACGTCTGGTTCACGTAGAGTGCCGTGCCCCATCCGCCCTTGCCGTTCGCGCCGTACGCCTGCCACGAGCAGGGAACCTTGATCGTCTCCCAGCCCGAAACGTCGTAGTCCGGCTTCTCGAAGCCGACCGGACGCGATGCCGGATCGGGCGACCACTTGAACTTCCACGCGGTCTCAGAGTCAAGTGAGATCGTGCGCTCCGAGAACTCGGGTAGAATCTTGAGTGCGTTTTCAAGCGTGTCGAAACTGGAGAACGCCGCGCGACGCTCCTCGCGCCCGAACGACAAATTCTCCGGCTCCTTCCACTCCGTGCCGGTCGGGAGACGTGGGGACACACCCTCCACTTGCGCCTCGCCAGCGAACACCCCCAATCCAAAAACTGCCAATATCGCCAGAATCATTCGGTCAATCTTCATTTTTCTCCTTCACTTTCGGGGACTGTCCCCACTGTCTACGGGGTCTGTCCCCCTGCCCGTTCGGGGACTGTCCCCACTGTCTGCGGGGTCTGTCCCCCTGCCCGTTCGGGGACTGTCCCCATTGTCTACGGGGGCTGTCCCCCTGCCCGTTCGGGGACTGTCCCCATTGTCTACGGGGTCTGTCCCCCTGCCGAACAACATTATACCATATTGCCACCTTGCGCGGAATGGGGAACGTTTGGTATAATGCGGTTCAAGGACAAAGGCAACATCCAGAAGGATATCCAATGACGCTCATAGAACAGTTCGCCGAGCGCGCGGAGGCGGTGTCGGCGCGCGTGGTGCGCGTGAAGTCGGAAGCCGAGGTGGAGGACGCCGTGGCGCGCGAACGCGAACACGCCAAGGCCGCCGGACTTTCGTCGGACGTTGCACGCGCCTCACGCGGCATCGCCGCCACCGGAACTTGCGTTGTGGCGACGGACGACGAGGAGACCCGCCTCTCAACCATGCTTCCCGAAGTCAGCATTATCGTGCTAAACGCCTCCGACATCGTTCCAGACCTCCCCGACATAGCCCCCTTCCTCAGAGAGCGCCAAACCGCCGGACGAGCCTCGTACACCTCGTTCATCACCGGACCCAGCCGTACCGCCGACATAGAGCGCGTGAGCGCAATCGGCGTGCATGGTCCCCTTGAGCTAGTCATCATCCTAGCGGAGGCCAACGCATGAACGCCACATCCTCACGCGCCTATCACCGCGAGATCGAATCGGCGCTCGAAGACTCGTTCCTGCGCCGCACGCTCGACAAGTTCGCCGTCGAATACCGCGAAAGCCGCGACCGCGCATTCTCCGAGATCGACGGTCCCGCCCTCATCAGCGCAATCGCCGCCGCAAAAGACGCCGCCGCGCACGAGATGGACGCCCTCTACGCACGCTTCAAGGCCGAGGCTGAATCGCGCGGCGCAGTCGTGCACCTCGCGAAGACCGCCTCAGAAGCCTGCTCGATCATCGAGCGCATCGCCGCCGAAAACGGCGTGAAGAACATCGTGAAGTCGAAGTCGATGACCGCCGAGGAGATCGGCCTCAACGCCCACCTGGGGAAGGCGGGCCTCGACGTGTGCGAGACCGACCTCGGCGAATGGATCGTCCAGCTGCGCCACGAGGGCCCTTCCCACATGGTGATGCCCGCAATCCACCTTTCGCGTTCGCAGGTCGCCGACGAGTTCGAGAAGGCGACAGGCGAGAAGCAGGATCACGAGGACGTGCAGAGGCTTGTAAAAGTCGCACGTCGCGAGCTGCGTCCCAAATTCTTCGCAGCAGAAATGGGCATATCCGGAGCAAACTTCTGCATCGCGGAGACGGGCACCATCGCCATCGTCACAAACGAGGGCAACGGACGGCTGGTGAACACCCTTCCGCCCGTGCACGTGGCGCTCGCCGGAATCGACAAGCTCATCCCCTCTCTCGACGACGCACTCGCCGCGCTTCGCGTTCTTCCCCGCAACGCCACATCGCAGCGCCTCACCGCATACACGTCGTTCATCTCTGGCGCCACGACATGCGCGAAGAGTCCAACGGGACGCAAGATCCTGCACATCGTGCTTCTCGACAACGGCCGCTCCGACATTGCGCGCGACCCTCTCTTCTCGCAGGTGTTCCGCTGCGTGCGCTGCGGCGCCTGCGCAAACGTCTGCCCTGTCTTCCGCCTCGTTGGCGGGCATCGTATGGGCCACGTGTACATCGGCGCGATCGGCCTTGTGCTCACCTACCTCTTCCACGACCGGAAGATCGCGAAGCAGCTGTGCCAGAACTGCGTGGGATGCGGCGCGTGCAAGGAGGTTTGCTCGGGCGGCATAGACCTGCCCGCGCTCATACAGGAGATACGCGCGCGCTTCGCGAGCGAGGACGGTTCGCCCGCGCCTGCGCGCATTGCATCGTTGGCCATGCGCGACAGACGCCTCTTCCATACGCTTCTCAAGTTCATGCGCTTCGCGCAGAAGCCTGTGTCTGGCAAGGACGGCTTCGTGCGCCATCTGCCAATGGCAATTTTCGGGAAGCAGGGTTTCAAGTCTCTGCCCGCGCTCGCGCCAAAGGCGTTCCGCGAAATGTGGTCCACCGTGAAGCCGAACGTCGCGTCGCCACGCCTCAAGGTGGCGCTCTTCGCCGGATGCGCGCAGGACTTCATCTACCCAGAGCATCTTCTCGCAGCGCTGAAGGTGCTCGCCGCAGGCGGCGTCGAGGTGACATTCCCGATGGAGCAGACGTGCTGCGGACTGCCTCTTGTGATGCTCGGCGAGGCGAAGACCGCAGAACGCGTGGCGCGCCAGAACGTGGCCGCGTTCGCAGAAGACTGCGACTTCATCGTGACGCTGTGCGCAAGCTGCGCCTCGCATCTGAAGCACGGCTACGCGCGCATGCTCGGCAATGACGCCGAGAAGTTCTCGGCGAAGGTCATGGACTTCAGTTCATTCGTGCACAAGTACCTGACGCCAGACGTTCTGCCGTTTTCCGTACGCGGCGAAAAGGTGGCGTACCACGCGAGCTGCCACCTCTGCCGCGCGCTCAGAGTGCGCGAGGCGCCGCGAGCGCTCATACGCCGCGCCGCCGAGTACGTGCCATCTGCAGAAGAGGAGAGCTGCTGCGGATTCGGCGGCACGTTCTCAGCCAAGTTCCCAGAGATATCTGCGGAACTCATGCGCAAAAAGCTCGCAAACGTGGCGGCCTCAGGCGCGACGCGCCTCGTTCTGGACTGTCCGGGCTGCGCTATGCAGCTCAAAGGCGGCGCAGACAAGGCGGGCATGCCGATCGCCGTGAACCACATCGCCGAACTCCTCGCCGACGCACTACTTCACTAGGCACAACCGGATGCTGAGGCCGGGCTTGGGGAACACGACTACGCTGAACGTGCCGTCCTGATTGTCGACCACCTTCGCGCCATACGTCCCGCGCGCCGCATGCACGCTCGGCAACCCTTCCACCGACGTGACGAGCGTGAGATGCGCCTCAGGCTCGAAGGCGAGTTCGCCGCCGTTCACCTTGAGCGGAGCCTCGGTGAAAGCGGTCGCGCCGCGGATCTGCAGAACGCCGCCCTCAACGCGCGTCTCGCCGCTTTGACCAAACGTCCCCGATACAACGAGCGTTCCGGGATTGACCTTGTTGAGGCGCCGCGAGGTCCACGTTGCCGCCCTTGTTCTGCGCGAAGAGATACATGGTGAGGCCCGTGTCGAGCCCCTCCTCATCGCGCGTCTGGGATATCCGCCGAGTGCCGTTGACGTCCATCGTGTATGTGACGTTTGCACCGTCCGCCACGATGCTGCTCGAAACGTGGTCGGGTGCGTTCATGTTGCACTTCACGAGAGGTGTGAGAGTGCAGTCGGTGCTGCGCGTGTATGAGCGATGCGCCATCCAGTGCTGTCCATTCGCCGCATACAGCACAAAGCGCGTGTTGCCGCCGTCGATGCGGGAACTCAGAAAGGACGTGTCGAACGTCTTGACCCACATGACATGCGCGTCCATTGCGGAGTTGCATCGTCCGATGACGCCCGTGTCGATGTACTGAGAGCCGGTAGATTCAACGTACTGGACGAAGTGGTCGGGCTGGTCGTTCACCATGAGCACAGGGCCAGCCGCGAGAGTTCCCGCGGCAGGCGTGAATATCCGCTTCGAGACGGCGTCGTAGAGACCAGCCGTTCCGTCGCGCTTCAAGCAGGGCCTGAAGTCGCGCACGAGCGCGTCGTCCTGCCAGATCTTCACGGCGTAGCATCGCACGGACGAGCTGAGAACCGGCGAGCCGCCCTGGTTCTGCGCGAAGAGGTACATGCTGAGGCCAGTGTCAAGAGCCGCCTCGGAGCGCGTCACGTTCACCTCCGTATTGCCGTTTACGCTCAGCGTGAAAGTGACGCTCGTGCCGTCGTGCGTGATGCTGCTTACGACGCGGTCGGGAGCTGAAGTGTTGTACGACGAGCTGCCCGCGTTGACGCTTTCCGCCCATGTCCTGTGGCAGACGTAGTACTTGTTCTTGCGGCTGTTGGAGCAGAGGATGAAGCGCGTGTTGCCGCTGTCAACGCGCGAGCTGAGAAAGGATGCGTCGAGGTCGAGGCGCATCCACCGTATCGTCATGTCGGCGCGCGTGCCGCAGCGTCCGATCACGCCCGTGTCGATGTACTGCGAGCCGTCCGATTCGACGTATTCGACGAATGCGTACGGCACTTCGGGCTCATCGGCGAACGACGGCAGGAACAACAAGGCCGTTGCGCACACGGCCGCAGCGCACATTATTGCAGATTTCATCAGTCTTGCCTTTCCTTGTGATGGAGACATTATACCAAATGTTCCTCCATCATGCGAAAGGAATCGCACAAGGAAAGGCAAGAGGTGGCGTCTAGCGCACGAAGAGGACCACTCCGCCGGGGGTGCGGTTCAGGAGCGCAAGGCGGCCCTTGTACAAACCGACCGAGAATTTGGACGAGAAGTCCTTCTCGCCTGCCGTCACGGTCACCTTCACGTCGGCCAGATCGGAGGCGGCGAGATCGGGCACCTCGGCGTCGGTGAGGAAGTAGGCGGAGCAGACCGGCTTCGAGTCGAACTCGGCCTTGATCTCCTTCAGCCCGAGGAACGTGGCGCGGGTCGGGGCGGCGAACTTCGCGCATGCCAGATTGCGGTTATTGTACACGCCCGTGACGTCCCAGCCGTTCACGTCGCCCGCGAACTCAAACGAGCCAGCAAGCGTGCCGGTGCCCTTAAGCGTGCCGAAGATCGGCATCGCCATCGTGCCGGCAGACGTGAGCGTTGCGCCCTCGCCGAGCTCCAGCTCCTTGTAGATGCCCGTCGGCTCGAGGACGGCGATGTCGCCGAGCGTAGCCGCAAGCTTCAGGTTCGTCTCGTTCCACTGCTTGTTCTCGGTGGTGCCGGGAAGGACAAAGCTGAGGGCGTTGCCGCCGTTGACGGAACCCGGACCCCATCCGCCGCTGCCATCGCTGACGCGCACCTCCCAGCGGTGCCAGCCCGGATCGAGGGTCTTCTTGCCAGTCGCGACCGCGTTCCACGTCGTGTGGTTGATCAGCTGCTGGCCGTCGATCTTGAGCTGCTTGTTGTCATCGTAGCCCATGTTGAACGTCCATTCGCCCTCCGCGCCGTTCTCGACCTTGAACCAGCCCTCGAACTTGCTGGCCTTGCCCGAGAAGTACGCCTTCCAGTCGTTAGCGTCGCCGAGGCCGCTGTGCTTGTGCATGGGCGCGACGGTGTCAAGGCACTTGATGTACGACCAGCTCTCCGTGCTGTCCCAGCTGCCGTTGCCGTTCTGCCAGCTCCACACGCAGACGTTGGCCTTCGGGCGCACCTGCAGGGTCGTGCCATCGCCAAACGGTGCGCCCGGCTCGAACTTGATGTAATCCCCGGAGGTGGTGGAAGTGCTTTCGCCCACGAAGAACCCGATGGACTTGCCGTTCGACCATGAAGCCTGTGCAGGACCGCAGCCGCCGGTGCCGTCATACGAGGAAAGCGTGAAGGAATGCCAGCCGGCCGTCAGCTCAACCGAGCCGACACCAACAGCCGTCCAGCTCGCGCTCTTGAAGACCTGCGTGCCGTCGACGTCGATACGGATCTGGTCGTCGTAGTTGCCCGCGAACGTCCACTTGCCGGCCTTGTCCTCCGGCACGTAGAATTCTCCGCGTCCGGCGAAAGATGTGTAGGTCCTTCTCGGATTCGCGTTATAGTGGGTGTGGATGAAGTTCCAGAATCCGCCTGCGACATACGGATAGCTCCATCCGGCCGTCGCGAGCTGATCCTGCACGTTGCCCGCGATGGCGAAGGGATACAGGTCGTCGCTGTATTTCGCCACCTGTACGTACACGTTGTCGGCGAGCACGAGGCCGCCGCCAAAGCAGGAGGCCACGCGCAAATCGTTCGTTCCGGTGTTTTCAACCGTGAACTTGCCGATCAGTGCGCCCTGCAGGCGCTCGTCGGTGCGCTGACCCTGGAAATTCACCGAGCCGCGCAGCGTCACGTCGCTCGCGCCGGAAAGGCCGGTGTTCCAGTTCACATAGTATTCGGCCATGTCGAATATCACCTTGCCGCCAAGCTTCTCGTAGCCGAAGAACAGCGGGAAGGCTGCATCGCCGCCCCAGGCGGCCGAGGTGTTGACCATCTCGCCGTTCTGGAAATCGAATCTCGTGACGCCAGGCGTGCGCGCGCCGCCGAAACCGTTCGACCCCAGCTCAAGCCGCCCGCCTTCCATCAGGAACCAGTGGCGGCCAGCGCCGGCTGAAATCGTTCCGTCGCCATACGGATGGTTGTAGGTGTCGTTGGAATTGTTCTGGTGCCGGTTCGCCCAGATGCCGCCCACCTTCAGGAGGCCGCCTTCCTTGAGGTACACCTCTCCGCGCGGAGAGTCGTAGGTGTTCCAGAGAATCGCGCTGGAGGCGTCGATTTCTCCGTAGATCTCGATCTTGTGGACGGCGACGCCTGCGGGCGTTCCGCTCCAATGGCCGTTGCGGAAGTTGTTGGCCGTCAACTTCACCTTGGCACCATGGTCGATGATGAGCCGCCCCGCCGACGGGGATTTCGCGTTGTCGCCCGTGAAGAGGTTTGCCGTGGTAAGATCCGACCCCTCCTTCAGCTTCAGCGTGCCCGAACGGTTATCCGCCACGCCCACGCCGAGGAGATTGACCGAACCGACCATCTTAAGCGCGACGCCGTACTCGGTGTTCGTACCAGGGCCGAACACGTAGGTGTTGCCGCTCGTCTGGCTGATGTTCACCGTGCCGGGCACGTCGAGGATGCCGGCGTTCTGCGGCATGATGTTGCACGGGCCTGCGGCGGCTGTCAGGTTTAGCGTTTCAAACTGCGGCGCCGTGGCCCCAAAACTGAATCCCCACGTGCCGGACACCTGCGTGAAGTTCGCAGTCGGCGCGGAGAAGCCGCTGCCGAAGTAGAACACGCCTGCGTCCTGCGTGAGCGACGGCGCCGTGTCGAACTGCGCCTCCATGCGGATCTGCCCGCCGGAGATCGTCGGCTCGTTGCCAACATAAGGCCCGTAGAAATTGACGGTGCCGGCAGTGACGGCGATCGCGCCGTTGTTGGTGACTGCGCCGTTGAGCGTCGTCGTGTTGCCGCCGTTGAACGTGAGCGTGCCGCCCGATGCGACGTCGAGCGGACCCTTGAAGGTGCCCGTGGCGCTCGCGGCGTTGAGCGTACCGCCCTTCTCCGTGACGTGCAGAGGAACGGTGGCGGGATACGTGCTGTTGTAGCCGTGCAGAGTGCCGCCGTCGAAGGTGATGCCGCCGGGGATGTCCAGCTGCGACTCGGCCATCGCCTCGGGACGCAGCGTCGCACCCTCCGCAATCGTGATTGCGCCCACGTTGATCGGCTGCGATACGATGCCGAAGCCGTAGGGATTCGTCGATTTCACGGTAAGGCGCTTGTCGGGGCCGTAGATGCCCGGCGTAGCCGTTGCGGCCGTGTCGCCCTTCGCGCGCACCTCCATTCGGTGCGTGCCGCCCACCGTAGCGTCTCCCTCAAGTTCAATGCGCCTGAACTGCGAGCCGTAGGGGTTCAGGTCGCCGCGTCCGTCGAGCGCGTCGTTGATGAGCGCGCCGCGTCCGTCGGGGCCGTCGCCCGCGATCGAGAATATCTTGGTGTGCGTGATCTCATGCCTCGGAGACGTGGTGGTGCTTGTGGTCTCGGTGTCGTTGATGTTCAGCTGCCCGCCGTCCTTGACCGTCACCTTGCCGCCAGTGGAGCCGCTCTCCTCGCCGAACGACTTCTGCGCGGCGTTGACACCGAGCACCACCTTCTGCCCGTCCTTGATCTCGATCTCCTGATTGCCGAACGAAACGCCGTCGAGCGTGACCGTGCCCGTGCCGCCGAACGTGACCGTGTCGCCGCCCTTGAGCGTACCGGTGCCCGTCAGCGCGTAATCGCCCGCACCCGTCAATGTAATCGGGCCGGCGAACATCTCACCATCAACAGTGATGTCGCCCGTCGCCGACTCCGCGCCGTCGATGAACGCGGGCACGTAGGGGATGAACCCGCCCGTCGTGCCGCCGTCGTAGAGCCAGTTCGCACTCGTCGTGTTCCAGCCGAGGTCGGCGGAGCTCGCCGGACGCCACGTCTGCGAAGCCACGGAGGACGAAACCGTAATGGTCATCGTCAGCTTACCGTCAACGACGGCGAACGTGGCGGACGCGCCCGCGCCGACGGTCGCCGTGGGCGCGAACTGCGAAAGCGAGGTGATGCCGCTCGCAGCCTGCATGACCGTGTAAGTACCGGGCGGGAGACTCTGCGCATCGACGTTGACCGCGAGCGGCGTGCCGGAGGGAAGCGTCACCGAGCCCGTCGTGGAAAGCATCGGTTCGGAGGACGAAGGATTGGAAAAGGAAACGGACGACCCTTCCGCGAACTGGAGGTTCTTGTCGCCGCCGACGAACTCGTCGATCTCGTACTCGCCAGTGAACTTGTACGAGGTGGCGTCGCTTTGGGCTGCGGACGGATTCGCGCCCATCCACTTCGCCATCAGGTAACCCTCAATCGCCTCGCGGTCGGCATCGGAGAGGACGGTCGAGAACGCAATCAACTCCGAAATGTCGCGTCCGCCGGAGCGGCTGTGCGCGCTGTTGGCGTCACGCACGTCGCTCGTGAGATAGTCGCTCTCCATGTTGTTGGAGGCGTTGACCGTGGAATAGACGTGGCGGTCGGTCGGGGGAATGTCTGAAATGGGATTTGCCGCCTTCACGCCGTCGCAGTAGATGCTACCGTCCTTGAAATACACGTTGGCATTGTTGTAAGCGTACGCCAGAGTGGAAGTACGGTGGAAACGGTATTGCCCAGAGTCTCCGAGGAACCAAGCACCTCCGTTCTGCTCGATCGCCATCACCCAGAAGATTGAGCGCATGTTCGTCATGCGGGCGTACTTGAGGTCGATGTCGCTGCCGGTCGTGCCCATGAGGAACGCCGGTACGCCGGCGGATATGCCGTATGTGCCGTAGTTGCGGACGTACTTGTCCGGCGCAGGGGAGGTGTAGTAACTTGCATCGCGCTTGTAGGCGGACTTGTCCTTCCACGTTGTGACAAGACCGAACGTGTTGTCCTTGAACTCGAAGTTCGCCGCGTCGGAGGCGTCGAGCCAGATGAGAGCTGTAGCCTTGATGTACGGCTCGATCCACGCCGTGGCATCGTAGGCGGCCACGCCTGCCGTCGAGACCGTTCCGTCCGCAAGCGTGGTGGCCGCGGGCGTGCCAAGCGCGATGCCGTGGCTCATGGCGGAGGCGGAGAGCTTCGACACGTCGAACGCGGCGTCCGCGCCTGTGAAGAGCGTAGCGGGTGTGCTGGCGGCGAGGCCCTCCACGCCTACGACCGTCGCGGAAGCGACGGAGGATCCTGCCGCCAGGGCCACAGGAGCATCGGAGGCGATCTGCAGCGTGGCGCCGTCGAAGACGATCGGGTACGCAGGCGCGGCGTCGGGCAGCGCCACAGTGCCGTTGCCCGTCAGGCGCACGGTCGCCGTGGTCGTGGTGACCACGGGCAGCGTCTGCACAGCCACATGGTTGGCGAGCGCAGTCGCCTTGTCGGAGCGCAGTTCGAGCGACGCGCCGGTGGTGGTGACGGGACAGATGGAAGCGCCCCTGAGGTGGAGCACGGCATCGCTCACGAAAGTAAAGGATCCCGTGAGCATCTCAGTGACGCCGCCGATCTCGATCTTAGCGGTCGCGCACGTGGCGCTCGTGTTGCCTTCTTCGGCGGTCGCCGCCTCCTGCACCACGTTGCCGGCGGACGTCTTGAAGCCGCCGAGGAACTTGATGTCCGCGCCCTCGAAGCACGCCACCTTCAGATTGTGCCCAGCGGTGCGCGACTTGAACGGCGCCTCGCACACCACGGTGCCGTCGACCACCATGCGCGTGTCGTCCTGGTAGAAGTCGATGCCCGCGTTCGCGTCGCCCGCGCCGATCACGCGCGCGCCGTCGTGGAGATACAGGCGCGAGGTCGCGTTTATGCTCTGGCGGAACGTCTGGCAGTTGAACGTGCCGTACACATGCACGTTGAAGGTGCCGCTGTAGTGTAAGATGTCGGAGACGTTGGCCTTGAACTCTGCACCGGCGCGCACGATCAGCGTGCCGCGCATCGTCTGGTTCCCGAACGTGAACTTCGCCGATCCGCCCTCCACGTCAAGCGTTCCGCCGGCCTCCACCACCGTCGAGCCCGACACAAACAGATTGCCGCGCGTCTTCAGTGCGCCTTCCAGCACCGTGATCGCGCCGAACCATGTGGCACCGCTGCCAGCGTCGATTGTGACGTCGCCCGTGACCGTGAGCGCCGCGCCCCATTGCGGGTCGGACGGGGTGATCGTCATGCCGGCCGTGGTGAAAGCGCCCGTGAGGTCGTTCTCCAGGAACAGCGAGCGCTTCACGTCATAGACGCCCAGCACGCCGTCGGAGTCGCGCTTCGCCGGCACGAGGTCGCACTTGACCGTGCCGTCGGACGCCTTCAGCTTGAACGAGTAGAACCTGTATGAACCGTAGTTGTTCAAGCCGGCATCGACGCTTGCGTCATGCGAGGCGAAAATGCAGAGCTCGGAACCAGGCGTGTAGTCGCCATCGGTCATCGTCACCGACGTCACGGCCTCGCCTGTCTCGGTCTTCGTCACAGAACCGGCAAGCGTCCCGTAGTTCGCGACGATCGTGTAGTCGGTGGCCGCGGCAATCGTCTCGGCGCTTGTGACCTGTGCGCCGTTGCGGTCAAAGCGAACTTTGTTCGCGATCATGAACACAGTGAACTGCTGCGTGCCGCTGATTCGAGAACACCAGAGGTTCTGGTTGCCGCTCACGGTGCTTGGCCGCCACGACATCTCGACTATGTCGGTGCTGGTGGGCGTAAGCCCGGTCTTGACGCGGCACTGTCCGTTCAATTTGAGGTACGGAACCTCCGTATAGCCCGCGGGAAGACCGTCCGCGAACGCCGCCGCCGCAAGCGCCGCAGATGCGAGACAAACCAACACTCTCTTTTTCATGAACCTCTCCTTCTGAATTGCCAACACACAACCTTACGAAGAGCCCTTCTCCGCCCGGTCACAGTTATTTTACAATTTCAGCTTGGAGAAGTCAAGCCCGCGAGAACAGCTTGCGAACGGGAAAGGCGATGTGGTAGACTAGTGGCGTCTGGAACAGATGAAAGGAACTTCACGATGAAAGACGCATTTCGCCTCGGCGCGATTCTTCTGACATGCTGTGCGGGCAGCCTGCTGCCGGCCGCAGAACTCACTGGCGCAAACGCGGAAGTGGTGGTGGCGCCGAACGCCCCGCCGGCCACGCGCTTCGCCGCCGCGGAGATGACGAACTACCTCTCGCGCGTGCTCGGCCACGCGCTGCCCCTCGTCCCGACACCCACCGAAGGTCGCTATGCGATCATCCTCGGCACAAACGCGTGGAGCCGCGCGGCCGGTCTCCGTCCCGAAGCGCTCCCCCGCGATTCCTACTGCGTGAAAATCGGACCCTGCCGCACCTACATCGCCGGCTGCGACAACACCACGCAAGATCCAGCGCGGCAAATCGCGCAAGGTTCGATCGGCAAGTTCGAGCGCGCGACTCTCTTCGGCGTCTACGGATTCCTCGACCGCCATGCCGGTGTGCGCTTCTACTTCCCGGGCGAACTCGGCACGGTCGTTCCCGCCGCCCCGTCCATCCTGTTGCCGGAAGGCTCCTACTCCGTCACGCCGCGCTTCGCCACGCGCGACTGCTACCTCCACGGCGCAGGACCCTACCCGGGCGTCGACCCCGCCGACGCGAAGGCGCAGCGCCGCGCCAAGGCCGTCTACTCGCTCCTCCTCCGAGAGGAGACCGACCGCATCCCGTGCTGCCACGGACAGAACCGGTTCAAGATCGCGGAACGTTTCAGCGAAAGCCATCCCGAATACTTCCAGCTGCGCAAGAACGGCACGCGCTGCGTCGGCACTAAGTTCGAGCACAACTGGATGGGACGCCAGCTCTGCCACACGTCGAAGGTGTGGGACATCTTCCGCGAAGACACGCTCGCGCACATCCGCAAGGGCGAGCGCTACGTGGACATCATGCCGCAGGACGGCATGTCCGCCTGCATGTGCGAGAACTGCCAGCGCGTGTTCAACACCAACGACTTCTCCCTCGCCTCCGGCTATGCCACGGAGCTCATCTGGTCGAACACCGTCGCCGTCGCGAAGGCGATCACCGACGCGGGACTCGAGGGCAGCGTCTCGCAGATGGCGTACGGCACCTACCGCAACATTCCATCCGTCGAGATCCCCGAGAACGTCAAGGTCGTGCTTGCCGTGGGCGGCCCATGGTCCGAGTCGCACCCCGACATCCGCGACAAGCAGATCGCGTTCGTCCGCTCGTGGGCGGAGAAGCTCGGGCGTCCCGTCTCGTGGATCTGGACGTACCCCATGAAGAACTACGGACGCCTCCAGGCACGCGACGTGCCGCAGGTCGCGCCCCGCGCGTTCGCCAAGTTCTACACGCTCGCCGAACCGTACATCGACGGTTCGTTCGTGGAGTCGAACGTGGGCGAGTCGCTCGTGCAGAACTACCTCAACTTCTACGTGTTCTCGAAACTCGCATGGGACGGGAAGATCGACGTCGAGCAGGTCCTCGCCGAACACCACCGGCTAATGTTCGGCGCGGGCGCGCCGCACATGGCCCGCTTCTTCGACGCCATCGAACGCAAGTGGATCGGCGAGATCGCCGTTCCATCGCTGATCGGAGAGACGGAGATCGGCCCGATGCTCTACGGTCCGAACGAGATCGACCTCTGGCAGAAAATCTATTCCCGCGCCTTCCTCGACGAACTGAACCGTTCACTCCAGGCGGCCGCCGCGGCCGTGCCGTCCGGCTCGCTGGAGGCGCGTCGCATCGCCTGGATCCGCGAGGAGCTCTACGAGCGCGCCGCGCGCCACCAGAAGGAGTTCATGAGCCTGCTCTCGCCGGATGTCGAACGGGCGCGCCGCGCCGCCGACAAGGATGCCCGCGTGGTCGTGGAGTCGGGCGCCGACTGGAAAGGCTGGGGGCTTCCCAAGAACGCGCTGCGCGACGGCACGGCCGTGGGTCTCGTGGCCGACGGACGCGTCTACGTGGGCTGCGCGCTGCGCGGCGCCACAGCGCTCAAGCCGAACACGAAGTACCGTCTCTCCTACTTCCTCAAGACCGACAAGCTGGAGCGGCGCAACCCCAAGGGCGGCGGCAACGGCGCTTGCATGGAGGTGGAGCAGTACGGGAAGAAGTACTCGGCGCTGCGGATGCCGGCCGCGACCTACTGGAACGGCACGCGCGACTGGATCCACCAGTCGGTCGAGTTCACCACGAACGATGACGTCGTCCAGCTACCGGGCTACAAGGCCAACCTCTGGCTCCGCGTCTTCAACTCCACCGGCACCGCCTGGTTCGACGGCGTCCGCCTCGAGGAGATGTCCCGGTAGGGCGCGGCCGTATGGAGAGCCGCCATCTTGGCGGCGGCAACTGGGCGTCTTGTCCGTTGCACTAGGACGACGGGCATCCCAGACGCCCATCAACAACATTCCCAGCTGCGTCTAACAACACAGTCGCGCCATCAAGACAATCCTTCAACTTCACCTCCAGATACGGCTTTCCGACACGACGACCATATACGGCTATGAGCCGCGCTTCGTTTCATTTTCCGACTCCATTTATCCGTGGCACATTATAGCATAATTTTGCGAGAAAGTGCCACGGATAAATGACCTCAAAAATGCAATTCTCGCAGGCCATACCGGGAGGGTGCGCGCCCCGCGCGCTGCACTGAGGCAACGGGGATCCCGCCCGTTGCGCACAGGAGCATCTCTATCCCTTCCATCCTACCCGCTACTTCACATATTGCAATTTATGTATTAAAATTATATTTTGATAAAATCGCCGTAAATATGCCGCTTTTTGGTTGAAAGTGTCCCCTGTTGGGGCTTGTTTTCACTATGTGAGGCGGGGTTATTTTCCACTAATTCCCACTTGAATGTTCGCCGCCGTTCTCGATCTCGACGACGTGCCGCAAGCGTCCCCGGCTTCGCGCCCGTCGCGATCTGAAAAAAGCAAGGCGGCGTCCCTGTCCGGGTCGCCGTCTCGTTCTGGATCGTCGCCGCCTGTCGTCCGGCGTCGTCCCTCACTTCACTTGCAAGAGTTCGTCCAACTTCTCGGCAAGTGCTCGCGTGTTCTCCGCCGTCTCACGTGCGTATTCCTCGGCGCGTGCCTTTTCCTCGCGGGCAAGTCCAACACGCCGGACGGCCTCGTCGTCGACGGATAGGTTCTCGGCGGTGCGCCAGTCCCGGCGGCGGTCTTTCAGCCGTTCAAAGTCCTTTTCAAACTGCTTGCGGGCTTGTGCGTCCGCCTTTTCCTCGGCCATTTGCGCGGCCATGCTGTTTTTGTCCCTGTACCAACCCCACGCTTGCTGCAGTTTGCTTTCGGCTGCTGCTATTCCGGCTTGCGCCTTGCTATCGGCTTGCCGTTCCTCGGCGAGAAGTTTCTGGTGGTCGCGGATTCGCGCCGCGAGTTCGGCTTGCCGTTCGCGTTCGCGCCGGGTTGCTTCCTGTGCGTCAAGGCGGGCGCGTTCGGCTGCAACCTTCTCGGCGGCTTTCTTCTCTGCTTCGGCTCTCTTCTCGGCCTCGGCTTTGTCCTTCTCGGCCTGTGCCTTGCGGTCTGCCGCAACCTCGGCGGCGATCTCGTTCTCGATGGCGAGTTCCCGCGCCTCGCGCTTCACATCCAACACTTCAAGGGCTTTTTGCGCTTCCGCGATCTTCGCCTCCGCGTCGGCGCGGTCGGCCACGGCCTTTTCGTCCGTCTTGATTCCGTCGAGGATGTCTTTCAGTTGCTTCACCTTGTCGGCGGCTTTCTTCCCTTCCTCGGATTCTGCGAAATCGAGCGCGGCGTCCTCGCGTGACTTCCGGGCTTCCTCTGCCGTCACGCCCGGCACCCAAAACGCGCCGACCGTTGATTGCATCATCATTCCGGCGCGTTCCTTCTGTGCGTTCCTCGCGACATACTCGTCGCGCTTCTTCTGCAAGTCCGCCTCGGCTGCGGCCTTGTCTGCGGTCGCCTTTGCGACGACTTCGGCGGTCTTCGCCTCGGCGTCCTTCGCCGCGTCCACGCGCTTCTGTTCAAGTTCGATCACCTTCTGCAAGCGTTCGCGTTCGGCTTCGTAGTCCACTTGCGCGGAGAGGTCGGTGGCGGCGGCGGTCGCGCTTGCGACGTCCATGCCGTTGGCTATCGCGTGTTGCTTGGCGAGTTCGATTTCCGCCTTGGTGAGTTCCTTGACGATGTTCGCCATCGTCGTGTACTTTGATATTGCGCGGTCTATGGCCGTGTTCGTCTGGTCGAACGCCTTTTCAATGCTCGACGCGCCGTCTTTCAACGAGGTGACGCTATCCGCGAAAGCGCGCTCGGCCCGTTTCGCCGCCCGCTCTGCGCCCTCTTTGATTTTGCCCCACGCCCATGAAAACGCCTTGACGATCACGGCGGCGGCGGCTCCCCAGATTCCCCCGGATAGGAATAGGCCGGAGATTTTTCCGAATGTCCCCCCGATTCCCCTTGCCGCGTCACTTGCGGCTTTGGTTATCTTGGAAAAGCCCTGCGCCGTGTCTTCCGTCGGCTTCGTCATCGCCCGTCGCCACGCTTCCTCGATCTGCTTTGCCGAAAGCACGGCGCGGGCCTTGGCCTTGTCTGCCGCGTCGCCGAGGTTGAAGTATTCGCGGGCGGCAAGCATGGTGGCCTGCCGTAGGTCGCCGTTCTTGCGTCCAACGTCTGCGGCAAGTTTGGCAAGTTGGGTGTTTACTTCGCGAAAGGCGTTGAGGTTCGCTTGCGCGACGAGGTGTATTTTTATTTCGCGTCCCATTTTACACGCTCCCTGCTTCGATCTCGCGGGCGAACACATGAGCGGCAAGCCGCGCCTCTTCCGGGCTTGCCTTGACCCCGGCTTCGTTTAGTGCGGCGATAAATGCCGCTTCAAGTTCTTCGGTCGTCATGTCGTTTGTTCCTTTCGGGCTTTGAGACTGCGGCTCGGGCGCGGGGATAAATACGGGGCGTCGCCCGTTGTCGCTCCGCGCCGTCGCCGCCAGTTGGTGCGGGGGCTTGCGCCCGTCGTCTGGCCCGAATGTCCGGCGATCTGT
>Ga0310695_10003406_pt1 | contig 31261 bp, 28 predicted proteins | sample RumenRJG_04DNA_FD_203882 | JGI IMG/M metagenome (GOLD analysis project Ga0310695, IMG submission 203882) | Bovine rumen microbial communities from Lethbridge, Alberta, Canada - RJG_04 (v2) (version 2) | ecosystem: Host-associated > Mammals > Digestive system > Stomach > Rumen | place: Canada...
TATATCTTTAGATCAGTACGAAGACGAAACAGACGCATTCATAAAGATACAATTCAAAAAGGCGGAACTAGAAGACTTAATCAATCACCAAAATATATGTTTGGTTTTCAATTGTACGATAAAGTTCATTATAAAAATGAAGAACTGTTTATTATGTCTAGGAGAAAAGATGGAAGAATTACTTTAAAAACTATAGGTGGAAAGATGAGATATGAATCTGTTTCCTATAAAAAATTGAAATTCCTTGAACCAAGAAAAGCTATTATTGTAGCACGTTATACAAGAAATAAACTATATTTGAAAGGAGATTTTTAAAAATGATTATTGCTATCGAAGGTCAAGACGGTATTGGTAAAACTTCTGCTATTAATAAGATTAATTCTTATTATAAAAGATATAGTTGGGGTCAGAAGTATCCATCGTTCTCCTATGAAGGAGAGTTCTTTAAAGATGCAGATTATATTAAAAATGAAATTAAAAGAAATACAGAAGTGTTCTTTACTTCAAAAAGCTTTATTGAAAGAGCACATGCTGTGAAGAATATTGATTTCCTTCATTACACTGATAAAATGCTTACTAAGAAAACTTTGGATATTAATGTTAAATCTCCAGATATTCAGTTGTATGATAGATATTGTCTTTCTCAGGCAGTTTATGCTAAAGCTATGATGGATATGCTAATTGAAGAGTTGGATGCTAAATATGATGACATGCCAGATTTTCATTTTAAAGAGTATCTTAATGAAATTAGATTTGATGTAGGAGATAATTTCTGGGAGCTTCCTAAAGCTAAACTTACTATTGTATTTATTGCCAATCAGGAAGAAACTGAACGACGTGTTAATATGAGAGAAGATAAAGATGTAGTAGATATTAATTCAGTATATCAAACTAAGGTAAATGATCTTTATAGAAATAAAGATTTTGTTAACCTTAATGCTAATAGTGAGTTTTCAGTTATTGTTGATACTACAAATATGACTGTAGATGACATGGCTGGAAAAATTGAAGATTTAGTTCAGTACTATTCGCATTTGGTAAAATGAAATTAGATTTATTACTTTGTAGTTATGGGATAGACTCTGCTCTATCCCAAATACTATATTATCATCATACAGGTAAAAACAATTTTATGACTCTAGGTAGAAAAGCTGCTATTGGAGATTCTGGTTTTCTAAATTCAATTACACCATCTATTCTAATTAACTTTAATGTAAATGAAGATATCTTTTATGCAGATATATCACCAGTTATATTTAATAAGTCTCATTCTTTAAGTGCTACTAGTCAATTAGCTTCTTATTTAAATGTAAATAAATCAATTATGAAGTATGCTGTACTTTCAGATAAGCTTTTACAATATGATGAAGAATTAGAACCGGTAGTAAATTATTATGAAGCAATAGGTCATGAAAACTTTGTTAATAGGTTTATTACTACTGATTCATTAACTTTAACTAAATCTGAAATAGCATTAGGTAAAGCTTTTATTATTGAAAACCAAAAAATTGCTAAAGAGTATGTGGATAACTTCTTATTCTATAAGGATGGTATTGCGATTATAAGATCTAATTTTAAATTAGGTAAATATTTGGAAGAAATGATTATCGACAAATATGCTGAAGATGGATTAAAGCTGGTTTGTACTTATAGTTATAATGGTATTGGAGCTAATTTAAGATTTAAAGCTAAGAAAGACCTTAAAGAGAAGTTACTTCATAATATTGATTCTACTTATATTGAAGATGATGGAAGTATTACTATAAGTATCGCCAATGAAAATTTGGAAGAAGCTTTTTATGATATATTATATGAAGCTTGGGAAAAAATGGAAGAACTTGATAAGAAAAAAGTATTTGATGAATACGATAAAAATATTAAGTTAAACTAAAAACAAGAGACCCCTTAAGGGGTCTCTTGTTGATTTATGCTATCTTCAATTAAGTCATCAGGTCCAACTTCTGTAGACGCATCTATTGATCCTACTGAAGTGGTGACATTTGCTGAAATGTTAATTACTCTCATATTGGTATGTAAGTTAATATTAAATGGTATTTCTAATTCATATTGTAATGAACCGGATAAAGCATATTCTGCTAAGTCATTTCCGCCATAGAAATTAGAAGAATCTGATAAAGACGTTAATCTTAAAGTTGGTGTAGCTGCTATTGGAATTACATACTCATTTCTACCAGTAGTTTTAATTAATTTATGACTAATGTTACTATTCTTTAAATCTAAAACTATTTCTTCATTTTCATCTGTAAGCATCTTAATCTTATCTGATAAAATAAATTTAAGTGTAATCATATTCATAGGAACTATTTTATTAAGTCCTCTAAAATAATTTAAAAAGGCTAATTGAATATCGTGTTCTTCTGGATATGAATCAACTAAAATTCTTAAATCTATATTACCCTGCATTCTTCTAGTAGTTAAAGCTAATAATGTACCATCCTCAAACGTAATTGGAGGTCTGTTCCAATATGCCATATATGGATGCATGGTAGTATAATTCCAAATCCAGTCAGTAGCTTCTACTGGTTGTTCTAAAGTAGGAGTAAATACTAACATTGGTTTTTTGTTATACATTCCACCTTCAGAAACTACATTTGGGTCGGTTTTTAATTGTTCCAAATACATTACAGCTTTATTGAAAGAACCAATAAAGACGTGTTTAAACTTGTTATATACTTTAGTTTGAAGTAAATTTTTAACTTCACCTAAGAAAGTACTTATAGCAGTGGAAGGATATGGAACTGGAGATGTAACTCTTTTTCCAGAATACATTTGTTATCATCTCCTTTAGTTAAGATCAATTCTATCAGCTAGTAATACAATATGATTAGAACTTATTTTTATTTGAGAATCTTCCATCAGTATTTCACTTCCACCTTGAACTAATGAAATCAAATTATTATCTTTATCCATAGTTATAAATTGTTTTCCATTACCAGATTTTATAACAATTTTATTAACACTATTTTCATCTAAAGTAATAGACATGTCACTTGAATTTACTAAACTACCATTTGAAGCATTTTTACATCTAATTACGATACCGGATAAATCTGTATCATCAGAAACAATAATTCCTCTACCTTTAGGAGTTCTAACTAAAGTATAAGTTTTTTGAGGTTCACTTCTGGAAGAATTTTCTTTAGGAATAGTTCTTTTATTATTAAATCCACAGGAGCCAAAATACCAGGCAATACCGCCATTATTTGTATCTTTAACTGGATCTTCCCATGCGACCCATACATCAGAACCTTTAGGTGGGATTAGGCATTGCCCTACATTTTGGTTCTTACCACTATCTGAACCTAAAAAGAAGCCATTCAAAGGATACGCCCATATTTCTGCTGGCTTACCAGAATCGGCATTCCAGTCTTCTACATTAACCTTAACTGAACCCGGAGCTACTCCAGAGCCACCATTTTTATAATTATCATCAATAACTTTAGCTCTATAGCATTTACTTAAATCTAAAGCCATTTTTCAAAAGTCCTTAACCAACTCTCAGACATTTGTTGTTCTGGAGTACTCATTTCTGGATTAGCCGGAGCAAGTAATTCCTGTTTACCTTGATCTTCTGGCATATCTTCTTGAGCATTTCTAACATCTTGTTCAGCAGTAATTGGATATTGATTAGGTACATTAGGTCTAATTGCATGAACTAAAACTACAGTATCCTTAAATGCAGGATTAATAAATCTATAGGGTTGTATAAATCCAAATTCTTCTAAAGCATTTATCCACGATTTATCTTCATGCTTAGACAAATCATTAAATACCATCCATTGTACTTGAGGATTAGGATTTTGCATAGCTTGCTCTAAAGCAGTTTTGATCATTTGCTGATTGATATTAGAATCATCTGTAGGGTCACCATAAGTATATGATGCATGAGCTAACAATTGACCGTTATTAATAGGAAGTGGGATACTGTCTATAAGTGCAAGTATCTCATCACCTTTAACAGCAGCTACTCTAAAGCTGAAGTTTTTCTTATCAGTACCTAAATATCTCATTATAGCTTGATTATCTGATTTATCTTCTGGATAATATTGATTAGGATGAGTATGTGTTTTATTAAAGAACTTCTGTAAAGACTCCTTCATTTCGGGAGGGATAGAAGTTATAATTTGTATCTCATCTCTTTTATCCTCTTCAGGTTCTTGTAAATCAGCTTTCATATTAGGATCTGCAACATTAGGAACTTGAGGTTCAGGTTGTGGTTGAGGTGGTAATTGCTGTTGAGGAATATCTGATTCAACAAATTCCCACCAATAATATTTATCTTTCTTTTTTATTTTTGTTCACCTCCGGCATTAAGGTCAGGATTCATTATATTTTTAGCCATCTGCTTATTAACTTGTTTTTGTGAAGGAACTTTAACAGTAGGATTCATTATTTGTTTAGCAGTATCAATATTATCTTTCTTAACAACCTCAGGTGGATCAACATCTGGTATAATAGGATTTGTAATTTTATCAATATCAATTATCTTAATTGGACTTATTTTTCTATCTTTAGGTAAATCCTTAATAACTTCTTTACTGATATCCCTTTGTACCGGAGTTGCTACAGGTTGTTGATTAGGCAATTCTACAGGTGGTTTTTCTTCAGGTTCTTTAAACATATCGGGAGGAAATTCTCCAATATCTTCCAAGTTATCTTCTTCAGGTACTGGAGTTTCAGGAACAGAAGGTTCTTCAGCAGGGGGAGTTTCTTCAGGTATTTGCTCAGGAGGCTCTTGAAGTTGAATAGGCTCTTGATCTTGCGGAATTTCTTCAGGCTGTTTAGATATGGTATCAATTGTAGATTTAATATCTTTAGATAATTGTGTATTAGCCTTTTCTTTTTCTTTATTTTTAGCATCAATATATTTATCATAGTTAGCCAATTCAGGTTCTTGAGGTGCTGAAGATGGAACAGGTGTTTGATACTCTGGTTGATTCTGAACTGGTTGCTCCTGAGGAATTTCTTCAGTAGGCTGTTCAGGTTGTTCTGGTTCTTCCTCAGTAGGTGGCTGTTCTTTAAGGCTATTAAGGAACTCGTCATTGATTTTAAATACCGACCTATATTTAGTTTTACTTGTACCTCTTAAAGCATCTACTTTCATCATTGATTCCAATATAAAATCTTCTTGCCCTTTTAATTGAGGTAACTTAGTTAAAGTAATAGCTTTCTTAACTAATTTTTCTAATACTTTACCATCTGTATCATAATAATGATCCATAGTAAATGTCCATACGCCATTAAGTTTAGCAACTACTATATATCCAGCTATACTAACATCAGTAACTCCACACCATACAGTAAAATCAGGTAATTTTTCTTGAGCTGATAACAATGTGGATGCATCTCTTTTAGCTCTTCTATTGACTTCTTTTTTGCTAAGTGATTGGTCATCTTCATAAACTCCATATTGGAATCTTATCATTTCAGCATATAAATCTTTTGTATACTTTGCGTAATATTTAACTGGATAAGTAGCTGTTTCAACTACTTGAATATTCTCATTTAAATGCTTAGTTATTTTAGTGATTTCATAAGAATTATTTTGAGTGTGATAATTTTCTATAACTACTTGAACCTTTTTAGTAGGGTCAAAACATGGATATTGCTTAAACGCAAATTCATCATGTAAAGGTTTAGCCATTCTAATTACAGAGTATTTCTTAGTTGAATCAGGTCCCTTAGAATACCATTGATCTGTAGGTCCAATAATAAACATTACTTTAAAACCTAATTTAGCGTAAAGAGCTAAAGCAGATTTATTATAGGGTTGAGTATTTAAATCGATCCATTCAGAATTTTCAAATCTAGCTGAACATAATAACATACCATCTTTCATAATTTGTTTTCCATAACCCATTTTTTGATAATCTGGATTTACAAATATCTCTGGTATATGTACATATTTATCGCCAGTATCAGAGTCATCTTTTTCATATGCAGAGAAATATGCTAAATACTCATTGGAGTCGTTATCAATCATACATTCTTGTACTGAAGGATGCATTTCTAATTGCTTTTGTAAAGTACCTAAGAAGTATTCTTTCATTTTAGCATTAGATTCTTCTTCAGTTAAATTATCTGGTTGATATTTTAAAAAAGCTTTACAATATCCATTAGCTAAAGCTTCAAGATCTGAATGCTCTACTTCTTTAATTAATATTATAGGAGTCACACCTCCCCTTTCATTATAAATACGTAGTAATTATATACGATCTTAAAAAGAAGTACAAGAGGAAAATCCTCCTGTACTTCATTATTTTTAGTTATTTAATTAGAATTGATTAGCCAAGAGGCGTAACTTCTGGATCTGTAGTAGATTCATCAGTTGTAGTCTCAGTCTCGGGTTCAGGTTCAGGAAGCTCTCTGGCTAAAGTTGAGGCTTCAACATAGCTTTTAAAATTGACTTCCTCACCATTGATGAAAACGTGAGGCATCTTAGAACCTTCCTCATCAAGTAACTGAGCATCATTAACGCCAGCATAGTAGTAAAGTAACTGACTAATATCGGTATTGGTACCAGAAATATTAACAGTAATACCACTAAAGTCTGAAGTAGACTTACCATAAGGCTGGAAGAAAAGAATACCAGCCCAATCAGGATAATCAATCTGACCAGTATAAGTATTATTTCTTATATTAACAACAACATTACGAGGAGCATGAGCTTCGCCAGTATCAGGATCAACAACATCTTTAGCAGCGATTCTAATAGGGTTAGTATCAGGACCGCAATCAAAGCTATTATTATCAATATTGATAGTAGCATTGTCATCTAACTGGTAAAGGTTGATAAAGTTGTGTGAAGCAGCACCTCTGACAAATGTGTTACCGGAGATACTTGAACCATCTGAAACAGCGCAATTAAGCTCCATTAAATTGTAAATGCCAGGATTCTCACCAAAGTAATTGTTATCAAAAACAATCTTGGTAGGCTTGTTCCATCTATTGGGCATAAAACCCATTTTATTTGCCAAGTTAAATCAACTCCTTAATTTTTTTTTTTAAATTGGAAGCACTATTAATTTGCAGGTTTAAGTCCAAGGATTCTACTATTAGTTATAGAAGTATCTGAAACTGTAGTTGAATTATCTGTTAAAGCATTCTTAGTTAAGGTAACACCAGAAACATTAACATTATTTTCAGCAACTAAAGCTCCTTCAATAACAGTTTCTCCCTTTCTAGGTTCTTCACCAGCTGGTGTTGAAACACCCTCTAATTTAACTCCATCTTTAAGAGGAACAACTTCATCTTCTGCAATAGTCATTTCAGGTAAATTAACTGTACCACCTGAAGATGTCTCAGAAATAATAGTATCTAAACCCTTTTCCTCAATTTGTTCTACTGTAGTTGTATCATCATAGCTTGGAGGAACTTCTCTTCCTTCTTTAATAAGTTTACCTCTGGTTTTAACATGAAATTTTTCAGCTTCAGCAATAATTTCCTCAGAAGTTTTACCATTATAAGTAATTGTTGATTCAGCTTCAGCTTTTCTGTAAATAGCAACCTGAGATAAAGTACTTCTAAAGTCAGCGAAGTTCTCTCCAAAGCCTAGTTTTGTATCAGTAGAAGTTATGTCTGCTAATTCTAATTTAAGTGCTTCTAATTTAGTTTTACCAGCAGTTTTTTCAGCAGACATTTTAATTAAAATACCTTTTTAAGTATTAGTCGCCGGTCTTGCCGGTTGAAGCGCCAGCACCTGCTTCAGCATCTTTAGCAGCTTTCTCAGCAGCCTTGAAAGCAGCAGCATCCTCAGGATACTTCTCCTCTAAAACTTTAGGATAGTACTCCCAAAGAAGCTTCTTCTTACCTTCCGTAGCCACATTGAAATCATCAGCCTTCCCCTTAGCCTGTGAAGGTTTGAGATCTTCACCTTCCTGGACATAAGCGTAGTTCTTCGTAGCCTCCTCAGTCTCAGCAGCAGCCTCAGCATCCATAGCAGCCTTAAAAATAGCAACCTTAGCTAAAGGAGCTCTCCAGTCAACCTGGCAATCACCAAAACCGATCTCAACAAACTGAGCGGTCATATCAGCGTAAGCAGCAGCACACTCCTCAAGAGCAAGAGCGCCAGCAGATTTGTTTTCATTGTTAGTAGCCATATTTAAATCACTCCATAAAAGAAAAATTTAGTTTTGTTTGTATGTATATATTGGAAATAATTATAAGTTTTCTCCATCAGAAAGGAGATGATTTCGATGGAGAATTCACAAGATCGGGCCTGTAAGACCCTTCTTGTCCTAGTAGCAATAGTGCTGCTAGGGATCGGGATGGGAGTTGTGTACCTATGCAACCCACGTCCCACAGAACCTTCCAAGGTAGAGTTGAAGGTTGAGGTCAAAGATAAAATTGCATCAAGTGACCTTATACCTCCTTCTCCAAAACCTGAGGAGGGTAAGAAAAAACTTGTTGTGTCCGATGATGTGGCGGCGCAGCAAGTAATCGCTAATCACATCGAAGGATTTCTCTTGAAGTCCTATAAGGGCTTTGGTGGGAAATCCAGGAGTGAATATATCAACGTCATTGCTGAGACGTTGGTAGAATACTCCAAAACAACCGAGGAGGCGTTCTGGCTGTGTGGTATGATGCAGACAGAATCCTCCTATCGTTTAGTAGCGCGTCCAGGGAAATCCACAAACAGTTCTGCGCGTGGTTTTCTTCAAGTCATTGCGCGCTACCACGGAGATGTCCTGAACCCCGCAGGCATTTCCAAAGTAGACCTTGAGACCGACATTGAAAAGTCGGTCTTGGGGGGGATACTTGTGTTTCACAAGTACAGGTATCCCAAGCGCGGGGGGAAAAGAACGATAGCGGAAGCAACAAGGTGCTATCGTTCTAAATCAGCTTCTGAGTTCGAACAGCGGCGGTATTATAACGCTGCTGATCAAGTCTTTCAGAAACTAATGAAAGACTTCAAGGAGGTGAAGAAAAAGTAGAAGGAAGCCCCCATGCACTACAGCAGGTGTGTGGGGGTTTTCTTTTAGTTTAGTCTTCAGTATTAAATAATCTTAACTTAGTGTAGATTTTTTCCATCTCCCGATAATCCACACTACTATTATTAACTATATCAAGTATTTGTCCATGTTTAAACAGATCAACACAGGTATTACAAGGGTCCTTATCAACAGGACAACAAGGGAATTGCACTGAATCGAAAGTAATTTTATAAATGCCAGTATCATAACAGTATGAATCATCAAAGTCATTAATATCAAATGCTTTATCTAAATTATCATTATGGATATCGCAATATTCGGAATCCATTAAGATAAATATAGTATTTTGCTTAATAAACTGAGCGATATTATATGCAGTACATTTCTCTAACACAGTCAAAGGAATTGGTACTACAATCTGTTTAAACACTTCATCCAAAATTGGATATGACATATCAACAGCATTTAATTTTAATTCAGGATTCTCTCTATAATAAATATCTGAAATAATATGTTCTTTTACATTGACCAATACTTTACAAAACTCTTTATCATTAAATTCATCATCATCTTCCTCAGGTTCTTCAATTTTTTCTTCAGAATCTTTTGGAAGTCTATTAATATTATCTAATTTATCTACATCATTAGCATCATTAACTTTATCTAATTCATTAAAGAAGTTCTTTAACTTGTCATCAATAGGTTTGTCTTTATCGATGATTGGGTGATCCTTAATATGTTCTGCAATTGGATCAGACTGTTCAACTTCTTTAGTTTCTTCATCATCATTAACTACATCGGCAGAACAAGCGATGTTTCCTTCCCCAAATTTAGAATCCAGTTCATCCAAGAATTTATTGAACTTATCATAATCTGACTCACGAAGAGTACTTTCAAAATAAGGTGTATCAATATCTGGGACAAAAACTTTCACTCTGACCAATTTGGATCAGTCCTTTCTTTTTAGGGGTATACTATACAATATACTATATTATTAAATATTTGTCAAGACTTTAATTAAATTTTCCCCAAACTTTAGCATACCATTCATCCCCATTATTGAAAGTAATAAACTCGATTGTAGTCATTACAGTTTCAATTTGAGGAGCATAGATTCCATCCCAATGAACATTTTCTGGCCATGTAATTACGTGTTCATCAGCATGATATAAAGTAAGGGTTACTTTTCTAAAATCACTATTCATTCTACTATTGATAGTAAAATTGAAATTAACATCAGCATTAACGAAACATATTACATTATTACCTTTACTAAAATCAATAGTTTTTTCAGTAGTAATAATTTCATCCTCTAATTCAGGTATTTGTGTTGAAGAATCAGAATTATAATTAATTCCTTTCATCTTAATATAGTCTGAATTAGTTTCAATTGGAACCGTAGAATCACCATTAAAGATTATTCCAGATATTCCAATATAAGTAGGATTCTTATTTATAGTTACATCAAGATTCCCTAAATCTTGTAGTGTTTCATTAACATTTTTAAGAGTATATAAGTTTTCACTATTATCCTCAATAAAATTATTATCAGGATTATTTACTCTATTAATTTCCCTATTAATTAACCTATTAACAAAAGCTGTAGTAGCAATAGAATTAGAATTATTAGAAAGTAAAGGAGTAGGTGATTGAGGATCTCCTGTAAATGAAGGTGAATCGATATCTGCTTTAGTATTATCTTTTGGGTGCTTATGATCTGCTCTAGAAGCTGTATTTAAAATTCCTGCATATCCGCTTATATCATCCATTGAAGGAAGTGTATTAGCTAAAGAAATATGCTCATTATTTACCCATTCTATAACAGTTCCATTATTTGAAAGAACTTTGTCAGCTGTTGTAGCGTCGATTGTAGGTAATGGGTTTGGGATTACATTCCAAACAGGAGTTTTAGTATTATCTAAAGTTAAAACAGACCCAATATTAGCTGAAGCAGGAGAAGGTAATTCTGAATCTAATTCAGTCCATACAGGATTTTTTTCAGAATCAACTGCTAAAATCTTACCAACATCATCATTTTGAACTGTAGGTAATTCTTGACTATCCTGGTCTTTTTTCCAGAAAGCTCTTTCACCATCTGATGCTAATATTTTACCAGCAGTAGAAGAGGACTGTGCTGGAAGTAACCCATTAAGATCTAAATTAGTCTTACTATCAACATATGCTATAGTTGCTATAGGATTATTCCCTATTTTAGGAGTACCCGTAAATACGGGTGAATCAATATCAGCTTTGGTATTATCTTTTGGATGTCTATGGTCTGCTCTAGCAGCTTTATTAGAGGTTCCAATAGCTGATTCATTTCCATTCATTAATGGAACTTCATTTGTAGTTAATAGTTCTATTAAGTTACTTAAATTATTAGTTCCATTAACATTTGTATCTCCTATAAGATAACCAAGAACTATAATTATATTTTCTTTTGGGTTACAAGCTTTAGAAAAGGTTATTTTCTTTGTAACCGTGTTTAAAGTATAGTCTACTTCTGGAGTTAATAAAAGACCGTTTCTATATAGATGAAAACCAGTAGGTTTATTATTTGAAGGATATTGTTCTTCTGTTAAAACTAACTCAGTTTCTCCACCAACAGCAGTAGTATACGATTCAATAAAATAAACAGGTAAGGGATGCTCGTGGTCTGCTCTTGCAGCTTCTTCACTTACTCCATAAGAACCTATTTTATTAGTAGATACTTTGGGATATACTGTTGATGTTAGTTTAACTGGTGTAGCCCAATATGCAGTACTTCCATCTGTAGAGAGAACTTTATCTGCATTACCATTCTGACCTGGTAAAGCATCCACTATTCTCCACTCTAATTCAGAACCAGTAGTAGCTAAGAACTTACCAGAATTACCTACTTGGGATGGCAATCCTGTATCTCCAGCTATTCTTGTTTCTAAATCTTTTAAAACAGTATCTAATCTAATGTCCTGTACTTTATTAACTATAACTTGTTCTGCGGATGTCTTAGAAAACTTATCATAATAAACTTGTTCTTCACTATCAACTATATGTTCAGTTACTTTCTTAATTCCACCATATGTATACGCTATTCTCAATCACCTCCTTGGTATCACCAATAAAGTCTCTGGTTTTCATTATTTGTTCAAAAATTTTTAAGCAATAGCTATAAACTGAAGTATACTACTGGCAGGAAGTGTTTCTCTAAATGTAATTGTTCTATTACTTATAGAGTAGTCTTCTGTTGGAGCTAATAACATGCCATTTAGATATATGTAAAGATGCTTAGTTTTATCAGAAGGCATTGCAAACGAAGTTCCTAAAGTATATGCTTGAGTTGCTGTCGATAATTTAACTACCAGCCTCTGTATATTTAATAAACTGGGATCTATTGTATTACTATCAGATCTTGTAAAAACAATTTTATTGTTATTTGAAATATCTGAAGTATTAGTTTGATTAATTGTTCCTCTAAGCCATGAAGAATCTAATTTAGAATTCTTAGATTTTATATACCCATCTTCATTTGGATTAGATACATCAAATCCTTCTATAATTGAAGGAAGATTACCTGAACCATCCAAAGCAAGTAATCTTCCTTTATTGTTATTATAGGTTCCTAAGATATCTCTATCAATAGTCCCTTTTAAAGTTGTATCTGGCTGATCTGTATCATTTTGTGACTTAATTGTAACTATAGTTTCATTTGAAGGATTTGAGGGTATCTTTTTATTAGCTACATTAAAGTAAGTTAATGGTACTTTTCCATTTGCTTCAGTAATAACAATTTTAGGAGTTTGACCTTCTAAAGTAGAAGGGGTATAAATATTTTCTACCGTTAAAACTGATTTTAAATACTCTTCTGTAACCAATAAATCCTCTGGAGGATATGTTATTATATTTGTTGAATCATATTTTTCAGCATCATATGTTCTTGACATAATTTATCCTCCTTTTTATATAGGCCAATCTATATTAATAGAATCTAATTCTTCTTTAGTAGTAGCATTATTTACTAAAGACCTTAATGTTTGTTTATGTTCATGACAAACAGCATAAGCTTGCATCATTTGCATCATAACGTCTTTCATAGTTGCCAAAGGAACATCCTTGATAGTAACATCATTATATTGCGTTAAATACCCAGTAGGGATATTCATACTTTCTAATACTAATATAGATCCTTGCATTTTTAAACTATCTTCTGGTTGAAATTGCATTTTATACCCTTGAGATGTTGTTATGAATCCATTAACTCTATTATTAAATGATGCATCTAATTCGGACAGTTTATTTTGCTTAAGCTCTTCTAATGTAATAACTGCTGGTTGTTGTACAGAAACTTCTTCTGGATGTTTTTTAGCATAAGCATCTACCTGAGCAAACTCATCTGCCCATTCCCCTAAATTAGGGCAATTATATGGAAAGCCATTTTTAGTAAAGGTATAACTACCATCTAAATTTAATATTAAATGTTGATACATTGTAGACACTTCCTATTGTATTCTTTTAGCAAACCAGTTTGTTTTTGTTTGGAACCATCCTGCATCAAGTGTGGTTCCACCGGATACTATTTTATAAATTGAACCATTTGCGGTAGAATTGGCGTTATGAATATCAGCCCAAACTTCCCAAGTGCCTCCAGAAGGTACGGTATATGATTGGCTAGGTCCACCATGCGCAATTTGCCCCACACCTGAAGATGTTGTTGGTATGGGGGCTTTACTCGACATATCTATGCCTGAATTAATTGTAGATTTCATCTTATCGGCCATTTCACTCATAGTAATATATCTAATATACCCATCTACGTAAGTTAACATCCATCTCGTTAAATCTGGTTCTTTATCGTGTGTAGTAATTTGGTTAATTACTCCTCCCCATTTACCATTAAAATTTCCAGCAGTTACAGTTTTTCCAGTAGCAGTAATATTTCCAGTAGCAGTTATTGTAGATGCAGATACTGGACCAGTATCTAATGAACCTGAGTTAATATTACCAGTAGCTTTAACTGTAGCACTATTCAATTGAGCTGGTATAGTCAAATTTCCGGATCTATCAAATGTAAAATTTTTATGATTGGCATAGTTGCCTTGGATATTGGTTTGAACATAAACATAGCTATCTGCTATTAAATACAAATTATCTCCGTCACTATTATACGCAGTTGTGTTTGTACCGTAATGTCCATCTGAATTGTTTCCAATAGTGTTAGTATTATATGTATAATCATATAATTCTCCTGCTGACTCTCCGCCACCAACTATAACATTACCTTGCCCACCTAAAGCTAATACATTGCCATTTCCTTTTGAATCTACTTTAGGATGCATATACTTTATTGGTTCAGCATCATTATATACTGTGGAATATACACTTGCATTTAATGCATCTAACTTAAATCTGCCATTTAAAGATAACAACGATTGACCATTAGCTCCTATTCGTACAGTACCACCTGCTGATTGCAGATGTAGCGTTCCAGCAGTGCTAGCATTAGTTTTAGACATAATTTCATCATTATCTATTTCTAAATGCTGACTATTACTTGATGCTATAGTTAAAAATGGATTATTGTAGGAATCTACACGTACACCATACCCATTAATTATATGTAATCTGTTATTAGCTGTAAGTAATCCACCTACAGTAGCGGTTCCACTAGTAGATAAAGTATTTAAGCTAGTATTACCAGTTACACTTAAAGTACCACCTATAGATGTATTACTAGATGTAGTTAAACTAGTAGTTCCTATACCACCATTAGCTGTAATTTTACCTGTACTAGTTATAGTAGAAGAAGTAGTTAATGTGGTAGTACTGACTCCACCATTAGCAGTTAATTTACCAGTAAATGTAGACGCTCCAGTTACAGATAAAGTACCTTTTGCAGTAACATTACCTGTTAATGTACTAGTTCCGGCTATTGATAAATTACCATTAGTTGATGTAATGCTACTCTTAACCGATAATCCTCCATTAGTGCTAATAATATCATTAGCAGAAGTTAACTTTAAAACTGATGTGTATCCGGTTTTATCCATTAAAGTTATTTCATTTACCTTATTATTAGGCATATTGAGATAACCTTGTGATCCAGCATATTGTCTAACATAAATAGGTTCATTACCATCATCTAAGGTAGCAATTACTAAATAATTATCCGAACTATTCGTACCATTCATACCTATTAAGAATCCATCAGTATATGCGCTAGATCCAAATCCATAAAAATTAGGATATTTAGATTTAAGATTTTCTAATGTTTTATTAGCACTATCTCCAGGTCTAATAACTAATATATTACCACTTGGTTCTCCACCAGTTAAAGGAATAAATTGATCATTTCTAAATAAAGAAGGATCTAATAAACCATTATCATCTAATTTAACTATAGTATCTGCATTAGCGGATCCACCTGATTTAGTAGTTTTTAATAAGTTATCGTTTATCTTACCATCAGTAGTAGTTTTAACAACTTTACTTGAATTAGCTGATTCTGTAGTAGTAGAACCATCAGTAGTATTTAATAAGTTATTGCTTATAAGTTTATCTGAACCAGTAACTACTACTTTATTAGCAGCAGCTGTATTTATTGTATAGTCTAACCAGCTATTGTTTAAAACATTATTTGAAGTTGTGATAGGTATTTTATTATTAGCACCAGTAGTTGAAGTAGGTAATAAATTTATATTAATTAACCCACTATCTAAGGTTTGAACTAATTTGTTACTTGACTTACTTGTGGTCATATCAATAAATGAATAATCTATTAAGCCATTATCATTTGTAGCAACTAATAAGTTATCATAATTAGGACCACCAAGCGTAGTCATATCTATTAAAGAATAATCAACTACACCAGCATCATTTGTGATAACTACCTTATTATCTATTTCACCATTAGTATAAGTATAATTAGTTTGACCAGTAACTGGATCTGAAGCTTCTTTTATGACATCTTCATCAGTTAATACTTTTTCTAAATAGTTTTCAGAAACTAAATGTTTCCAACTATTTTTATCTTTTCTATATTTAGGTATTAAAGCTATTTGAATTCACCTCACTTTATATGTTTTGATAGTATTTTAATTAAGCTCACTTATTTTTTTCCTATACATTTTCTGCCTAGTTCTTACTAATTGCTTATTGGTTAACAATTCATTAACAATGTGAGCATTATCTTTAACTTTTAAACAAGAAGTTTTATCGACAGCATCAAATATTTCTTTATAGTTACTGATATCAATGCCGGAATTTTCAATTATTTTATATAAAATATCTATTTGAGATTCTAAATACGAAACAGAAGATTTTACATCTAGTGTATCACCAACAGATTCTTTTTTAGCCAACCAAATATTTCTAATCTTTAAAGCAGATGGACTGATATCGAACAAAACTTCTTTTGCTGAACGATTATTGAAATCTATTAAGATTGTTTCACCATTGGTTGTATAAGTATCTTGAAAATTAAATCTTGGGATAACGTATGTTATATCTTTATCAAAATAAACTAAAGCAAACGAGAACTCTCCATCATTACTACTAATACTATATGGATCGTCAGCATTATTATACTTTCGAAAAAGGGTTATATCTCTATAATCATCTTTAGAAGACTTTCTAATCAAGTATACTTTTGCAATATTATTAGCATATTCTGATCTATTAAAACTTTTAATCAAATCAATATGAGTGTTATCGTGTTTATAAAAAATAAATTTAAATGTAAGGATATCATTAGATTCATCAATGTTTAAGGTAAAAAATTTATAGTTACCTAAATAGAATGGTATATTTGATGTAGACATAAGTTTAGTATTTAAATATAATTTAATCATGTAAATCACTTCTTTTCTAGAGTCTTATTACAGGTTATAATCTATTATTTAAGTTTTCATTTTTAAGCAATTGTATATTTTCTTCAGAATCAGGATCCATCCCAATAGAGGCTCTTAACTTTTTTCTAAAATATAATTTTGCAGCACAAATGGCAATCGCCCAAGCACACAATGGGGGGTCTTGTGTATGAAGCGCATTACATGGATTTTCCGAATATTTTTCAAAATATGCTTCTGAACAAGTATAGCAATGATATTTTAAATCACAATTTTGACACTTAACTGGAAGAGAAGCAATAGTACAAAACTGGTCTATTTGCTGCTTAAGTTTAATGTTTGTTAACACAGCAGAACCATATTCTAAAGAACCTATCGCAAATTTAGGATCATTAAGAGAAGCAAATCTGTGACATGGATAAAGTAATCCATCAAAACCTAAGCATAATTTGTTTTTAATAGAGTTACATGTTCTACAATGCGTAGAACCATCATTAGCTATGGAAAAATTTACAGCTAGTTGTACGGGTCCATTTGATAATTGGCTTATTTTAACTTTATCATATAGGTCTTTATCAAAGATATAATCTATAGTTTTTGAAAATTGATTAAATATCATAGGAGCTTCTTCTTCAGGCCAAATCTCCTCTGTTATATAATTAGCATTCAATTGTCTAACTCCTAAATCAATTAAAGTTTTAACACCTTCATACCAAGAGTTGATGGTACTGTGGCTGTAAGTGCATTTACAACCACAGCGTTCTGGCCCTAATATATTTAAAGCTAATTTTAAATTTTTAATAGATTGGTCCCAGGTATTATTTCCAAAAAGATCTTTTCTATATTTGTCATGAGTTTCTTTAATCCCATCTATAGAAAACCCTAATTTTAAAACATCCTTAAATTTAATTATAATATTATTTAAGATTTTAGGGATATGTATAAGTGTTCCATTAGTTGATATGTATATAGAGGGTAAATTATATATTCCATAATAGCTATTCATTTCTAATGCTTTAGCACAGATAAGTTCTATTAGTTCTGGATGTACAAACGGTTCTCCGCCGATAAGGTGAAAATTAACTTTAGAATTTTTACCATTTTCTATAAAAGTTTTTCTATAAATAAACTCAATAAATTCTAATACCTTATCTTCACTATTAATTTTAGAATGTTTATTGTGTTCGTAACAATAACTGCAATTTAGATTACAGTCCAAATTTGTAAGTATTGATGCACCTACAGGCTTATATTTAACCAAAGTATAAATCCCCTTTCAATATATACATTTTTTCTCTAGACCTATGCATAAATTAATCACCACCGGTCTCCTCCATCTCCCGTAGAATCACAACCGCAATCACTCGAACAGTAAGTATCACATCTACAGTAAGTATCACAGCTACAGTTAGTATCACAGCTACACCCAGCTTTTTCCCTTCCATTAATATTGATAGTTACATTTCCTGATAAATCTGTAGTAACTTTACCAGCATAATATCTTCCATATCGTTCATGGTCATATTCAAAGTTTACTGTAATAGTTTTTGATGAAGCTAATTTAGTAGCCTTATCTGCTGCACTAGCAGAAACTGCCTTCCCATTAGCAGCTAAATATGCGCTACTTTCAGTATATGCCGCACTTCTTAAGCCTAAAATAGATTGAAGTGAACTTGTATGAACATATCCGCATTTACGCCAATCAGAAGTAATTCCTAAAAGATGTGTTGCGTTTCCTTCTACGCCTTCATCAAATAAGGCCCTTACTGCGGCTGTTCTAGATGTAGCGCCAGTACCACCTTTAGATATAGGTAATGTGCTAGTAATTGTTCCAGCTGAAGAAGCATGGCCATTTAAGGTACCATTAATTGTTCTGTTGATATCAAAAGACGATCCATTGAATGTAATTTGAGCTGTAGTATTTAAATCGTTATATTTTCTAAAAACTATCCCTGTATTGCCGTTTTTACCTTGAATTACTAAATGACCTGCCACATTTCCATCACCAACATCAATATCGTCGCCAAAAGTATTTAACGTATTATTAGGAAAATTTACTTTACCAGTTAGAGTTCCACCAGCTAACGGTAAATAATTTGCAAAACTTTTACCTGTAGATGTGATTGTACCACCATTCAAATATACTGGAGTATTTGCATTTCCAACCGTAGTTGCACTGGCAACAGGGACACCGTTTGAAAAATAAGTTAACTTTGTAGCATCTCCAGTATTAGCAACATTTAATTTATCCGCAGCTGCGGCGTTATTTACCTTTATAGTTGCAATAGAAGTTGCTGGAGTTAGTGTTCCATTAGACACATAAACTGGTTGAGATGCGGAGCCAATATTTGAAGTACTAGCCACAGGGATACCATCTGAAAAGTATACATATTTACTAGCACTACCAGCAGATGCAGTCGTTAATTTAGTTGCTGGACCATTAAATTTAGTTGCAGTCACTTCTCCAGGAAATGTTGCATTACCATTATTAGCTATAGTTATATTTTTATCATTAACCATAACTGTCATAGTTTTATTGGTTCTGTCAACAGAAATCTTGCCTATATCTGTAGGTGCTGTTGTAGAACCATTAATAGCTCTAGAACTAAATACAATATTTTTACCAGTATTTAAAGTTAAATCATTATTTGATACATAATTATACAAAGTATATGGTGTAATAGAGTAATCACTATATAAATCTGTAGCTCTTAAAGTAGCATTAGTATTTGTTTTTGAATAGGATAAAATGCCATTTACATCCATGTCGGATGCATATGCAGTAATACCAAATGCATCATTATATCCAGCATGTGAAAAGCCACCAGAAGCTGCTAAATAATTTTTTAAAGCTAATGGTGTTATGGCTAAATCAGATCTATCTAAAACGTTCTGTGTTAAAGAATCTGTTAATTGAACTATTCCTTTTCTAGTTGTAGTAGCATCTTTAACTACATCGTGAAGAGCAATATGGGTAGTTTTAGGAGTCATGACTGAATCATTATTGTTAGGGTCTTTAGCCTCAGCTTCAGATGCAATTGGTAATGTGGTAGTTATCATTTGATCTGCAATCCACGACATTCTTAACCGACCAGTAGTGGGGTCTGATATAGGTATTTTACCCCTTGCCGCATCTAATGAAACTAAATCAGAAGTTAACACATGTTGTATATAATCTTCACTAAGCAACTCTTCCTCTGGTACATAAGGATCTATAGGCTTATTGTCAGAAAGCCCAGTACCAGAATTATTATAAGTATATTGATGATTTTTATAAGTTCTCTTTATTGAAACATTGTCTGCCATAAATACACCTCCTTTTATTCATCTTGTGGTGTTTCTGCTTGAGCTATTCTATCTTTAAAAGTCATTCTAGCTTTAAAGGTTCCTTTAACCCATCCACAAACAGGATAGGTTTCATAATATTCTGATACAGATAATCCTCGTTCTAAAATCATAGCACAGCAAGTATAGCAGTGTGCTCCGGCGGAACAATGAAAGCATTTTTGTGGTCTTTCTTTCCATAACTCAGAAAGATGATTAAAAAAATCTACATTATCGAATACAATATTTTCTCCGTCTAAGTGTGCGAACGAAGAACTGTTATCCATTGTAGCTGACCGATGACATCCATATAACTTACCATTTATTCCTAATGTGGGATAGTACCCAGATACACAATGTGGCGAATATCGTATATCAGCGCTAAAAGCATTTCTTAAGTCTAATTGATGAACGAGTACATTATTCCAAATTTTATTATCTATAATATAGTCTATAATTGGATCAAACATATGATATACTTCATCCGTAGTTTCATCGGGCCAAGGGGTAATGTCAGTAAATCTGGCGTTAACCCAATGGAAGCCTTGCTTAAGTAATTCTATAACGCCTTCCGAATAGTAGTCTTTAGTTTCTTGCGTATATGTTGATACACATCCACAGTGTTGAGGTCCAATAATATCCCTCACTAACTTATATCCGGCAATTGCGTCTTCCCAACTTCCTCTACCATCAATATATTTTCGGTGTATATTATGTGTTTTAGATGAACCATCTATAGAAAAACTTATGTGGATCATATTTTTCCATTTTTCAATAAAGGTTAAAACTTCTTTTTTAAGAAAAAGCGTTCCATTAGAAGCTAACGATATAGGCCAGGGGTTTTCAAATCCATAAAATAGATTTAGTCGTTTAAACTCGGTAAATATTGCATCGAGTAAATCTAAATGAAGAAATTCTTCTCCTCCTAAAATAACTAAATGAGGCTTAGAGCTTGATGTGTAACTTAAGGAATCTTTGTGACCAACCGTGTCACAATTAAGCTGAACTTCTTTGGAATTTGGTGAATCTGGGTCATAATCTCTTTTAAAACTAGCTCTTAAATAATTTATACAATTATCTATACTATTTATCTTACACTTTTGACGATGCATATAACAGTAAGAACATCTTAAATTGCAATCGGTATTGGTAACAATTTCATATTGGGGCAATTAGAAATCTCCTCCTTCCCCACCACAATCACTCCAATCATTGCAATCACCACAGCTACTTCCACCGCTACTTCCACCGCCAGCACTACTCATCAATTGAGCTCTAGTTATACTACCCATATCAATAGTTATATTACCAGTGCCATCAAATGAAGCTGAACCTGATAATGTCATGCCATTAATTTTAATCTTAGCAGTAATAGTTCTAGCAGTAGCTAATTTAGTAGCAGAAGCAGCATTTCCGCTAATTGTTGTTTGTGCAGGATGTACGTGATCTTCTCTCGCATATTTAGCTGAAGATCCAACCGCAGCTGTACCGGGAGCTTTAGGAGTAGCTGAAGCGGCAGTATATGTAGTGTTGGGGGGAACTTGCCAAGTACCATCTGCTCTTAAATACTTAGTAGTACCACCTGCTAATTTAGGGGCTAAGCCGTTAGCTGAAGTGGATACTACTCCATAGGTAGTATTTGGTGGAGTAGCCCAGGTACAATCTTCTCTAAGATATTTAGCTGTACCAGCAGTAGTTGAGGGTTTTGGAACAAGCCCAGCCGCAGCAGAACTACCAGATTTAGTAAATACTGAATAAGTAGTATTATGATCAGGAGGAACTTGCCAAGTACAGTCTTCTCTAAGATACCTAACAGTACCTGCCGTAGTACTTGGTTTTGGAACTAAACCAGCAGCGGCTGTAGACCCAGATTTACCAAATACGCTATATGTAGTATTATTATCAGGAGGAACTTGCCAAGTACCGTCCGCTCTTAAATACTTAGTAGTACCGCCAGCTAATTTAGGAGCTAATCCGTTAGCTGAAGTGGATACTACTCCATATGTAGTATTATTATCAGTACTATTTATTGTAATTACACCACCAGAAGCACTAACAGTAGTTGCACCACTTCCGACAATTTTAATGCTATTTCTAGCAGTACTATTATCTGTAACAACTAAATATGTTCCACTATTATTTGTTGTGGCATTTGTAGTAGCTCCAGATCCTCCAGCATATAAGTGGGTGGTCCAGTGGGTATCATTATCTGTTCCCCACTGGGCTTCACCATCTGCTTTCCATTTAAGTACTTGTCCGGAGCTTCCCCCAGATGGTATATGTTTATTGCCTGATGTAGTTGGGTGAACATATTCATAGGGGGTTAAAGTTACATTTGTATTATCTCCCTTTGTATAAACAATACTTTTTTTATTGGAAGATAATGAAATAGATTTAACATAGTTTGCACTAGAAGCCCAAGAAGCATCAAGTTTTTGACCTATCTGGTTAGATACTGTAGTAGCAAAATTAGGATCATTACCTAAAGCTGCTGCTAACTCATTTAAGGTATCTAAAACTTCTGGAGCAGAGTTAACTAAATTTGAAATAGATAAATCAACATACTCTTTATTTGCTATCATCTCAGGATTAGATCCTGAGGTAGGGGTTGGTGTTTTGGGAGTACCATAAAGAGTAGGTGATATTTTCGGTGCATAAGTAGCTTGAATATCTGCTGCCGACATAGGTTGTGGGTCAATCATTTCTAAGGCTAACCTAGTTTTTGGATTACTTATTTTAATCACCTCTCCTCATATTATGAACTAATTTCAAGGTTAGTACCATACCAGGTACTTCCGCTATTAGCAGTAGCTAATGTAATGATATTAAAGCCATTCGAAAGGTCTGGAGCACTACCTTCAGACCAAACAATTTTATTATCCCAAGAGATTAGATACGTATTTTTAGGTATAAAGATGCTTATTATAGCACCATTATTAGTATAATATCCATTAGCTATAGTTGATATATTAATAGTTGCATTGTTTGTTAAATTTAAATTGAATATAGACCCTTCCATTGGATTAATTGTTATAATTGATTGTGAGATAAGATTTTGAACTTTTTCAACCGCAATACCGTATCTGTTATTAACATAAGCAGTAGTTGCAACTTTAGTTGTATTATCTGTTGAAGCAGGTGTAGTAGATAAGATAGTACCACTAAATGTTTTATTACCAGTAATAGTTTGTGCTGAATCAGTAGTAACGAATGTAGAACCTTTAGTTACAGAAATAATTCCATTGTTAGAACTTATATCAGTAATAGCATTTCCACTACCATTAATTGTAGAATTAATAGTAGTTACAGTATTATCATTAGGAGGAATTTCCCAAGTTCCATCTTCTCTCAAATATTTGGTAGTTCCAGATGTAGACGAAGGTGCTGGAACTAAACCAAAAGAAGCATCAGGACCAGATCCATTAAATACTGAATAGCTTGGTATATTATCCCATGATGTGGAAGTACCATTAGTAGTTAAGAATTTTCCACTATTATTTTCTTGAGATGGTAACTCTGGTATGGCACTAATTGTAACTTTATCTGTGATAGTATTTTCAGTAAAAGTAATACCATTACCGGCTTCATATTCTTCAACAGATGTAACATCATCCATTTGAGACCCAGAGCGCATATAGGAAAATTGAACTGTAACAATTTCATCAGGTTTGAATGGCTCTAAGAAAGTTATAGTTCTTGTTGAAGTATTATATCCATAATCAACTGTTTTATTAAGGTGAACACCATCAACATAAACCGACATTGCATATAAATTAATATTAGAAGGAACTGCCTGTGCTTCTGTGAGAACAATCGTAGTGTCTCCTTCTTCTGGATAATGTACTGAATCAATTTTTATTTCTCTAAAGTCTGTCCAATATACTTGCTCACCATTCGTTGTTAAGAATTTACCGGCATTGTCAGTTTGATCTGGAAGTTGATCAATAGCGGAGATGATATTATTATCAATAACAATTCCATCTCCAGCAGTATAAGTAGTGTCGTTAGGTTCAACCCAATAGCCATCTTCTCTTAAATATTTAGTGTTGCCTTCAGTTAAAGGAGGCGTTGGAACTAATCCGGAAGCAGCATTTTCACCTGAACCAACAAATTCATCATAAGTAGTATCTTGAGTTGTACTAGTTTCAGTAGAGCCATCTCCTCTAGTTATTGTTATAACCGTACCTTCTACTGATAATGAACTGATATAATTAGAACTATTTGAATCTAATTTGGACCCAATATCTGAAGCAATAGTTGTGGCAAAGTTAGGATCATTACCTAAAGCTGCTGCTAATTCATTTAAGGTATCTAAAGTTTCAGGTGCCGAATTAACTATATTTGAAACTGCATTATCAACATATGCAGTTGTAGCTAATGTATTAGAATTATCCCCAGCTTCAGCAGTAGGTGCTGTTGGAGTTCCTGATAAACTTGGAGAATCTAAAGGAGCATAAGTTGTTGAAATAACATTTCCTTCTGAATCTTTATCAGCTTTATCAACTGAACCATCAAATCCACCAACAATAGTTGTTGCTGTGAGTACTCCATTATGTATTGTAACTTGTCCAGAAGTATCATTACCAAATCTAACAATTCCACCATCTTCATTAAGATGTAATTCAGAAGGAGAGATATCGTCAGATTTTGACTGAATCCCATTATTAGTTATTTCTAAATGGTCTTCAGATGCATTACCTATAGTTAATATAGGTGAGATACTAGTATCTATCGTTAATGGACCAGTAAGATTACCACCAGTTAAAGGTAAATAATCACTAAACTTTTTACCAGTACTTGTAACACTTCCTTCATTTATATAAACTGGAGTATCTTCACTTCCAACAGTGGTATTACATACTTTAAATTCACCATTATCAATAAATATAGGAGTTATACTATTTCCTAAGGTTTCAGTACTTGCCGTAAATTCTCCATTATTTAAATAAACTGGAGTTAACCCTGAACCCACTGATGAAGTAGACGCTGTTAAAATTCCATTTGCATCAGTATAAATAGGATTAATTCCAGTACCAACATCTTTAGATAATGCTGTATATAACTCATCATGTGTATGTGAAGATAAACTGAAAGTACTTTCTTTTGTTACTGTAATATTTCCATTATCTTCAGTAACACTAGTAACCGCATTACCATCTCCAATTTCAGTTATGCCTCTATTTATTTTAGTAGCTAAATTAGTATTAACAGTAGTTGAGAATGAAGGATCGTTACCAATAGCTGTTGCTAATTCACTTAAAGTATTTAAATTAGATGGGGCATTATTAATAACATTATTTACAGCATTATTTACAAAAGCAGTAGTGGCAATTTGTTCTGTATTAGTGCCGGATGCCGCAGTAGGAGCCTTAGGAGTACCAGAGAATCTTGGAGATTCTAATGAGGCATGGTTGGCATTAGCAATTTCAGACATTACAAAAGCAGTAGTAGCAATCTGATTTGTAGAAGTTCCTTCAGAGGCTGTGGGAGCAACAGGTATTCCAGTAAGAGTTGGGGAGGGGTTATATATCCCGGTCTCTTCACCAGATCCAGAGCCACCACCAGGGACAAAGGTACTGAGCATGGCATTAACATATGCTGTTGTAGCAATCTTGTCACTATTATCTGAAATATCTGGCGTGTTTGCAGTAGAATTATTAACAATAACGTGATCAAATACATTATTGCTATGTAATTTTACAGAAGTTTCTAAAGTAACAATAATTTTTTCATTAACTCTTATAATGTCATTAAACGTAATTTTACCCGTTACTTGGTCTACAACATAATCATCTGCACTAGTTAATAAAACACCATCTCTATATACATCTGTAATAACCGCTTCTTCTAAGTATGAAGAAGGCACAGTAATTATATTTACATTAGCAGTAGGATAATAAACGTAATATGTTTTATTATAGTCAACCCAATAGGATTTTTCACCATCATTTGTAAGATATCTGCCAACAGTACCAGCATCCATATCTGGAACTAAATTAACAGTATCAATATAATTTCTTACAAATTCTGTTGTAGCAATTTTATTAGATCTATCAGTTGTTTCAGGAGTTATAGCTGTTGATATTTCTGTAGTAGAAATAGATTTAGCATTAATATCACCAGTAGTAGTTAATCCACCATCACCAATCTGAACATTACCACCGTCAGTATTTAAATATAAGGTTGAAGGAGTAGATGAATCTGATTTAGATATAATTTCATTATTATCAAATTCTATATGATCTCCATCAACCGATCCTATAATTAAAGCTGGAGTTCTCGATTCTGTTCCAGCTATATCAGAATTGTTAGTTAAATTTAAAGTACCAGTAACAACTGAATCACCATTAACTGTTAAAGTTATACTTTCTTTTCCACCAATAACATCTGGTCCACCTAAAGTTACATTACCAGGAAATGATGTATTACCTTCATTGTCCAATAAAGAAGCTCTTCTAGTTAAATTTTCAAAATCATTATTACCAGTGTATTGTGATGCATAAATTCCTTCTGTAGCTGTAAATCCGGTAGCTATATCAACAAACCCTTGTTCATAAGAAACAGACCCGCCACCAATTCTCCACCTATCATTGATAGCCATATTACCAGAGAATTGTGAACTAACAACTTCACCATTTGGATTTCCTTCAGTAATTTCTACTGCAAAAGGTTCTTCATTACCATAATTACTATTTATTTCACCGGTAACAATATCTCCAGTAGCATTTACAAATCTATTATCGCTTTCAGTTTTAGTATAATAGTTATTAACTATATCATATGAAGTTCTGGCAGATGTATTTCCATACCAAGTTAAACCTTTATCAGTACTAATAAATTCAATATAAGTTCCATTAGCGTCTAAAGTTGGGGCTGTTTCAGAATAGGTATTCCAAACAATAGTAGCTCCATTAACATCTGAAATCCAATTAACACTATGGTTATCAGGATTAAATATTAAAAATCTATAAACAATAGCTCTTTCAAATGGGTCATCTTCAGTTACAAAATTACCAGATAAGCATATGCTTAGATTTTCACTTCTAATTGTGAATACCATAACATATTCTTGATTAGTTGCTATAACATCGACATCTCTATCACCTAAATCATCTATCTTATATCCTGAATAATCTTTTAACCAACTGCTATCAAGATAACCATAGACATTAGCTACTGGTAACTTGTTAACTTCAGCAGTATCATTAGTATCATCAATAGTAACTATCCGTTCATGGAACTCTTTTTTAATCGCAGTGTCAAGCAAATTATGTTTTGAAATAGGTATTGGAATACACCTCCTTTAATTGAAAGTTAAATAATTAATAACAAAAATATCGGATTCTAAGAATGGAGTTGCAAATGTAATTATCTTAGTATCTTCATCATAAGTATAATCATTGTCTTCACCATAATTAAGTCTTAATCCATCCTTAAATATGGTCATTTCTATAAAGTCATTAATATTATAATTTGTAGTATCTATAGTAGTACCATCTGGATCTTCTGACCCATAAAAAATAAAACTTTGCATATCAATTGCCTTCCAAGAAACCCCAGAAGTCCCATTTGAAACCAGTATCTTGTTTTTAGTTTCTTCTGACTGAGCAGGTAATCCATCCATAGCTTCCCATGAAATAGTTTCATCATCTAAAACCGTTAAAACTTTACCTAAATTTTCTCTGGTAGAAGGAATAATATAATCCTTAATAGCTTTTGCTAAGGACTCTTCAGTTTTTTTTAAAGTAGCCATTATAGAATCTCACATCCTTTTGTGGCAAAAGTTATAGTATATAATAGTTCTTAATTTGTTCAGAAAAAGTTTTATATGTATATTATTAAATCGTCCTATTGCCTTTTCAATAATGACAATATCTACTTTTCTGTGTGTGAGAAAAGTAGTTCATATAAATATCTTTTTCCCGAGGAGGAGATAGTATGAACAAATATGTTCATATCGTTTGTGCCATCAGGGTTCCCCAGGGAATCCTTGACAAAGTTTCCCTTTCGGTTCCTTTGACCGAAGGGGAAGTGATCTTTGAAGATCTCACTTGGGAGATGAAGTTCGTGTCTCCTTTTGAGCTTCAGGTTAGCGTTAAGCATTACCTTGGCACTGAAGTTGTGGCTACTCTGGATGTTAACGCCCAGAGCCACACTGGTTGGTTCTCCCTTGATAAATCTTCCGAGGTGTATTGCCTCGGAATTGTTGAGGGAGAATAAAAAGAAAAAAAATCCTCTGCACACACCTGAGGATTTTTTCTGGTTAAGTCTTAACTTTTTTTTTATTTTCTCTTGACAGTGCTGAATCGGTCTGATATACTATGTTCAAACCAAACTCTTAGGAGGCTTTATAAATGACTATTCAGGAATTGTATAATTTTGGAAAAGAGCATGGCGTATTAAACTATGATATTGTTATTAGAGGAGGAACTGGTTATTATGAGGTATTTGATATAGTTAGACCAGGGCTTAGCCCAATAATTACATCATCAAAAGAATATAAAGGTCCAGATCTTTTAACCGATTATATTGTAACTATTTAAATGAAGGTTTTATAAATGACTATACAAGAATTGTATAATTGGGCTAAAGAAAAAGGTATATTAGATTATGAACTACGGGTTCAATACAGGGATGATGGTGGAGAATATTATGGGAAAGATGAAGAATTGTATTTAGATATAAATACAATTAATAAACAAATCGTTTTATAAAGGAGAGACAATAACTATGCCAATAGTTACCTTGTATCAAAAGTTTAGAACAGTTGATAAGAATAAATATAACAAGTGGAATTATGATGAGAAGTGGATGGAGAAGGTACATCCTACTACTAAAGTATTACCTAAACTTAAAGTAGATTTTCAATTATACTGGACAATGAAAAAAGGTTTTGGCGTATATGATATCAATAATAGAACAGATGAAAATACACTTTATTTTGAAGGTAAGTATAAAGATAATGATATATTGAGATATATTATTTTAGGTACTATTACAATGTTCAAGTATATTTATATGCAGGATTGGGTTATCAATGAAAATCACTATAAAGATGTTATTGGTAACTTTCATGAAAGAGTTATTTTTTCTTTAGATAATGACTGTAATAGAGGTGTAAAACCTTTCCCAGATTTTGAAATGGAGTATGAAGTAGTTCCTAAGTGGGAAGTATTTAAAAGACAAATACAAGATAAGTTCAGAGAAGTAAGACGAGATAAAAAATTGAAACTTACTTTAGAGCTAACTAAGAATTATAGAATACCTTTTTCTGAAACTCAATGTTATAAGGAATACAATGAATTAACTAGAATCTAAGTCAAATTTTGTATATATATTATATTAATGTTCCAAATGATCTCGGTGTCTTTAAGAGGTTATTTGGAACATTATTTTTATACCTATAAAAGGGAGGGTTTTATATGACTAGAAAAGTTAAATTTTATTGTAAGATTTTGGATATGCTTAGCTAATAAGTATGAAAGTCTGGGTGGTGCTTATGATGTACAAACAAAGAATGGAGGCTGAACTGAATGAAAACAGAAGAGTTTAAAAAGTATGCAGTAGTAGCTAAAGGAACTGACTATATTATACGTAAGATGGGTAAAACTGGTAAGTTTTGGTATATGATATTTAACACATATGAACAAGCTGAGAAGTGTGCCAATAATTTACATTGGCTTAACCCATATCACTATTATGAAGTAGTGGTATTTGATGAATTTGATAAGTGGGTAGATTGGTATCAACCAATAATTGATTATGATAATGAGCATCAGTATGAAATTTTCGATATTATGGATGAACTATTTAGTACTAAACCATGTAGTACACCAAGATATGTTCATACTGAAGGTTTAGGTATTTTTCGGATTGAACAATTGGGTTCTGGAAAATATACAAAAGCTTACAAATATTTTGATAAGGTTAAAGATAAAATTATTACTGTATCATATGAAGATCATCTTAAGCTCGAAAAAGACAAGTGGCGTTGTGATAGATATAATTTGAGAGGAATAAACACAATTTGGGATCCAGACCCGCTTCAAAGATTATATGATATTAATGTAGATGTTTATTTTAATGATGATACTGGTGAATGTGTTTCAGAGTATTCAGCTAAGTTTTGTAAAATGATTGAGTATGGTGAATGGTTGAAGTATCCTGTGTTTGATAAGTTTATTAAATATAGGTCTTAAGTAAAGGAGATATATATCATATGGGAAAGAAGTATCTTGGAGTTATGCGGTGTTATAATAAGCCTTATAAATTTTCTAAAAAAGTAACTAAATTTAAATGGGGTCGTAATGAATATGTACCAGATCCTATCATTTTTGCAGCAACAGGTGAAATAGTTTACATTGATGACTCTGGAAGAAAAAGAACTAAACAAGAAATGAAAAGGTATTTGTATGGAGTATACTCTGATCAAAAAGTGGCTAATATCACTGAAACTACAAAGTATATGTCACTTCCACAAGTCCTTCAGCCAGTATATTATATTACTGAAGAACGTTATATGTCTAAGGGTAAAGAGTGTGTATTTGTGGAAGCAAAATTTGCTAGATATGTTTCATATCCAGAATGGAAAGGATATCCACTGTATACCGCTCATACGGTTAATTTGGTTCATTAGGAGGTAAAATACATGCATAGTAAGCTATATGTTATTCAGTTTGATTTTGAAGATGGTTATATTGAAGAACTTATGGATGAAGTTAATTCATTTATTGATGAATATCCGTATGGAAATGGGGGCATTGATTATTTCCAGTCACTTAATCAAATGGCATCTATGTATAATGAACATAATGATGGCGATTATTATAAAAAAGAAATTATTGATGGTTTGATTAAAAGAATGAATCAATGTGCTGATGCTGAAGCTGTTGGTGCCAATAAACTTAAATTTACTAAGACTGGTATGAATAAGTATTTTAGTAATGCTATTAAGAATATTGAAGAATTTGTTAATTCAATTCAAACGAAATCTGGAGAGTATGATGTAGAAAAATTTATATCAAATAGATATCATCTTATTTATGGTATCTTGAATGATGAACACCCAAAATATTATAGTAAATATGCAGGATGTGAAGGAGAAGATGATTTTCTAGTTACTATTTATAATAAAATGAAGTATGATAATGTTGATGAGGT